>Ga0315909_10000521_pt1 | contig 51756 bp, 50 predicted proteins | sample LakEriMetagenome_11_FD_203527 | JGI IMG/M metagenome (GOLD analysis project Ga0315909, IMG submission 203527) | Freshwater fungal communities from buoy surface, Lake Erie, Ohio, United States - Buoy 2 MA125 | ecosystem: Environmental > Aquatic > Freshwater > Lake | place: USA: Lake Erie, Ohio... | reverse complement strand
ATCTTGTATTGATAGCGTTTTTTAAAGTCTTCGTAGAGTTCAGGTCGTATGAGTTCTTTGATATCTTTGTCATCCAGCTGTCTGTTCTTTATGCTGTAAGGATACAGAACTTTGCCGGCTCGTTGTGCCAATTTTACTGCTACATCTCCTCGTATTCCTTCAAACAGTTCGGCATCAATGTTGTAGGATTGCAGTGTTTTTAACATGCTGGCCGAGTGCGCAACACTGTGCGGACGGTCTGGAAGATGGATGATAAAGGCTTTCATTGGTTTATATATGTATATAAATATTTATAGCATACCACACTACCAAGGAAAACAAATGTCATTCAGTCTCAAATCAGGCAAAGCCGAAACTCTAGCATGGTTTCAAAGCAACGAATCAAAAATTACCACAGTGGTGGATATTGGCCCTGGGTCAGGCACCTATATCAAATTGATCAAAGAAGAAGCTGGGTGTTGCACAAATGCAACCTGGATCGGTGTAGAAATTTGGAAACCATACATTGAAGAATTTCAGTTGGAAAGCCGGTATACTCGTGTGCTAAACCAAGATGTGAGAACTGTGAACTGGAACGAATTAAATCCCAGTGTGGTCATTGCAGGTGATGTACTAGAACATATGACCAAAACGGATGCTGTTGCCTTGGTTGACCGTATTCTTTCTGTAGCAGACACACTGATTGTGAGCATCCCCATCAGACACATGCCGCAGGACGAACATGCCTATGAAAACCCTCACGAAGCACATGTCAAAGATGACTGGAGTCACGATGAAGTTATGGATACTTGGGGGCACTATGTATTTGACTCGTATCGTAAAAGCCAAAAAAGCAAGCTGGGTGTATACTGGTTAAGAAAACAATGAGAACACTACAAGAACTTCAACAAGACTTTGTTGAATTAAAAATACATCCTACCAAATGGTTAGGCGACAGCCCAACTAGATTTGACACTTATAAGAAGTATGCCAGTCAAGTTGACAGCATAGTAGAGTTTGGAGTTTATACTGGACTCAGTACCTGTGCCTGGCTTGCCGGAAATCCAAAAAAACTACGAAGCTATGATATCACCAATGCTAACTTAACTGTGCTAGACGAATTGAAACACTGTGCTGAACTCAATGGCACTGACTTTGAGTTTGCCATAGCCAACAGTTTAGAAATAGACATTGAACCCTGTGACTTACTGTTTATTGACACTGTACATACCAAACAGCATTGTCTAGCAGAGCTAGACCGTCATGCTTGTCATGCTCAAAAGTATATTGTGCTTCACGATCCCACTGAGTGGCCCGGAGTGTTTGAAGCTGTGATTGTATTTTTGCATCACAATCATGAATGGCATATTATAGAACACTGCAATCGCGGATCTGGGCTACTGGTGTTGGAACGTTATGCTTAACGTTGTATGTGTGTTACGGCAAGGTGGGAAGGTAGGATACGATGCTGTCTGGGTTGACAAACTACAACGCGGTGTACAACGTAATCTAACACAACCACATCGTTTTATTTGTTTTAGTGACTGTGAGGTCAACTGTGAACGAATTGAATTACAATCTGGGGATCATGGATTTTGGTCAAAAATGCAAATGTTCAAACCTGGATTGCTGTCAGGACCCACTGTGTACATAGATCTAGACACTGTGATTTGTGGCAACATTGATGATATAATTGAACGTATTCAACATCAATCCTTTGTGATGTGGATTGAAGCAGACAAAAATATACATTCCAGTGCGTTCATGTATTGGCAAGGAGACCATAGTTATCTTTGGAACACATTTATCGGTGAGCCATTGAGCCATTGGCAATCATTGTACAGTGTTCCGCCTTTGTATGGTGATCAAGCTATTATTAGCGAGCATGCTCAACACACTGTGTTAACTGATCATTGCCCTGCGGAGTGGTTTCACATTGCCAACTACAAAGATGCACATAGAGATCTCAGTCAAATAAAAATGTTGATGTTTAGAAAAGTATCACAAAAGCCTAGCACCATGGGCTATCATCCATTGGTGCAACAGCACTGGATTTAGTTGATTCGTTGCTGACAGTACTCTGTGAGAATACGTTCGCGGTGCCACTCATCGGCAAAGTTGCCCTGGGTAGAAAACTCATGAAAGCACGGTGTTCCTAGTGTGTAATGTACTAGTTTTGCTTGAGGATTTTGTTCGTATTCAACATCTAACCAGTTCCATTCTGGTGGTAGTTCACCAATACGCTCATCGTCTATCCACGAGAAGCGGTGGAGCTCACTGCCGGTGGATTGTTGGACGAATTCGGGAGTAAGTCGCCGGTTAGGAAAGCTACTACAATTCCACAGAATAACACTACTCCAATTTTTTCGAGGATAGTCTTCATTTTTTGCTCCTAAGTATTTGACGGGCATACGAGTCTTGTAGTCGTGTTTGACTACCATGACATCTTTGTCCATTTCTCGCAAGTTCCACAGTTTAGTAATGTCATCACGCACAATCATGTCACCATCGATAAAGATGGCCCAGCCATGCCAGTTCATGAGATGCGGAACTAGAAATCTAGTGTAGATGAAATGATTGCTACCGTCGGTATGTGTTTCATCGTAGTCTTTGAATAAGTTCAATGCCACAGGATGTATGGCCACTGGACGGGTAGCATGTCGTATGATTGAATTTACACAGGTATGATAAGCTATGGCTTCTCTAGGATCATAGCCCACGAAGATAGGAATGATGTCGTTCATTTTCGTTCTATGTCAGTTTCTTCGCAACGATCGCCGTACTGTATTTCTATCACTTTTAACGGTTCTGTGCCTTCGTTGGCCAATTGATGCCATTCTCTGCGATTGATCACTATCATTTGATTTTTTGTGTAGCGACCATGTAGCTCTGCGTCTGATTTTCTGTTTATGGTGTACAGAGTGGCTTCACCTTCGCTGACAAACCAAAGTTCACCGCGGTCTTCGTGACGTTGCATGCTGAGTGTTTTGCCAGGATCCACTGTGAGTTCTTTGAGCTTGACCTGTGAGTTAGGTTCGTGTAGCACACGATAGTAGCCCCAGGCACGTTCCGTCTTGGGTGCTCGCCATTCTTCCAAGATCCAGCTACTGGAATTGGCTTTGTCGTATCCACCCACTCCAAACACAAACTTAAGATTGGAGTCTACAACATCCATTTCTGGAATATTTTTATCTGTGCGATCCCCGCCATTGGCAAATATTAACTCTGCTGTGGGGTAATGGGCCCTGACTTGCTGTATGAAGTGTTTGGCTGATCCATCGTCATCGTTGAATGTATAAACTTCATCTACCATTGCAAGATTGTTTATAACACATAACCGTTCATTCCACGGCATGAATGCTCGGCCTTTTTTACGCTCAAGCCATTCGTCGGAGTTCAATCCAACTATGAGAATGTCGCCTAGGGTTTTGGCTGCTTTGAAATACGCGATGTGGCCTGAATGTATGGGATCAAACCCACCTGTGACTAATACGATTTTATTCATGTGCATATTTATAATAGGCACATATTACGGTTGCTGTATTACTGATGTCCCATCCAGGATAGGCTTTTATCAATCCATGGTAATACAAGATCATGCTGTCGTAAGTAGCCATATTTGTTGATTGATTCTTCAGCAGAAGCAGGCAACAAGCCTTTTTCTGCCAGGCTGTACCAGGATGAATTTCTAGGATCGCTGGGTTCTTGATCGCTTTTGTACACTATAGCATGTAACCAAGGATCGTTTGGCTGTTTTTTAAAGAAGCCCGAACGGCAGTCCCACCCTGAGACCGCCAACATGTGTATCAAGCTGACCATGGTGTGATTGTAATAACAACCAGACTGTTGATCAAATGCCTGTCGATTGAATTCCATATTGGTAGTCTGTGGCACGATCAATACAAACATACCATTTTGAGCACATAGGCCTCTCCAATTTTTTAAAACCTGTAAAGGATTGGTCATGTACTGGAAAGTGTCATGGCACCATACTATATCAAAAGGACGTTTGGTTTGAGTTATGGTTTCTAAGTCACTGCGCTGATATGCTATCTTAAGCTCTCTTGCTTCTCGTCCAATACCGTCAATTTGATCTATGCCCACGCACTGTATGTTCAACGGGATAGGATCATCATCTCTAGTGGTACGATTGGCCCACCATTGTAAATCTAAAGCATCTGAGCCGCAACCAAGATCTACAACACGACCAACACTTTCCATAAAATCGTCATGTTCGTATAGATCATTGAGCGTTCTTAAACTATGCTCATGACTGTCCTGAGAATTTTTAAAAGTTGCCATAAATCAATTCGTCCAATTTTTCTGTGTGTTGGCTAATAGCTGTTGTATGTATCTCTTTTATCAACTCAGCATTATTTTGAAGGCGATGCCAATGTTGCTTCCTCAATTCCACTAAATCTAAATTACAAACTTGTCTAGCCAACAATATTACCTGTGTCATTCTTACCCAAGGATCTTGAATTTGATCATAGCTGTGATTTTGAAACACATCATCAAACACATCAAATCCCATGTTTCTTACTTGATCAACTAGGCCAGGAACTGCATACCACAATGGAAACTGATACCAAGCCATGGCTTTAAATGTTTTTTCTGTGATAAAAATACTGCGCCATGTATTAGGATCAAGTTGACTAGAGCTTTCCACTACAAGATTCACAGGTGCTCTATAAAAGAAGTCATGATCTATTCTGTGCTGAAAAACTTGATCCGCCATTGGGCGATCCACAATCATAGGATACGGTTGTGGCCAGACGAGCTTTTTAATATCATCGCTGGGCTCAACCCCATTGGTCCCAAAAGTCATTATAAGTTCATCTTTGTGAAACTTGGATAATAATCTCTTTGCTATATTACCTCGAGATATACTTGGTCTACGCATGAGACATACTAACTTGTGTGTGATCTCTAGCTCTTCCCAGTTGACATGATAGTGCTCTAAATGCATAAACCAGTTGCCGTTGTATATCAACCGCGTGGGTAAGCAAATTGCTGGATATGGCAATTGACTTGTATCCACCACCGAACTAAACGCCACACGAAACTGTGATGGCAATAGCCCTTGGGAAGTCAAAAACACAAACAGATGATTGATATCACTGTGATCAATGCCTTCGGGTTTTAAGTCAATGACCCAGGTGTACTTTTTAATATCATCAACAGTCAATCCTAACATTGTTAGATCATTGATGACTGTTTCGTTGATGTCTGTTGATCGCAGGATTTCTGATGGTAGATCTCTCCATGCGTCGTAAAAAATAAAATTGTCCTGCAGTCTTGCACGATGCATGTTAAACTTGTATGTCTTCCATGCCTGCTGTACGCAGCCGAACTATATGGCCCATCTGCCATTGTTTGGTATCAAGGCCCTTCATTATGCCCAGCCACTTATTACGCAGTAACGCAACTTCGTTGATAATGGTTTCAAAGTCTATGACTTCGTCTTCGCCATCCACATACTTTTCGGCATCTCTTGACGTTAAAGCACGGGCATAGCCTTCTAGATACTTTTGAAAATGACGTCTACGGATCTTGCGTAGTTGGATATTGAGATAGTTCAGTATGGCTTCTATCTCTTGTAGTTGATTAAATCGATGTTCGGTGATACCGGGAAGCTCTTTGATGTTGTGTTCTACCATGCCACCAATTCGGCATTCTCGTCGAGCTCCATCCAGCTCACGTTCATAGTGTGCTATGAAATCGGGTATCGCTCCTAGATTTGCTACTACTCGACTATACCACATACTGTCCTTTTTCTAATTTGAAAAATAGTTGTTTCATCAATACTCGTCGTCGTATTCGTCTTCTTCCTCTTCCTCAAGCTCTTCTTCTTCTTTGAGATAGTCGGCCAATGCACGTTTGATATCCCCATCCCCTTTGAAAACAGATTTGATTTCATCAGCGTCAACATCATTGTCGATGAGAATGGCAACTATTGTTTCTGCGGCTTCGTTACGATCTACTGAATTGATATAGCGTTTTAATTCAATCCATGTTTCTTTTACTAATTCTACCGACATCATGACTCCTTATTATTTTACTGTTAAATTTTGAGCAAGGGATTTCGATCAAACCACTGTTTTGTTGTTTCATAATCAGCATTGAAATGAATACTCAGTGCCCATCGATCTCCGTTATTTTTTATACCGTGTGGTACATGTGCGTTTAAAATTACAGAGGTATTTATAATGCTAGGATAAACTTCTTCGTAGCCCGACTCATCTTGGATCCATGTATATGCATCAGGGTCGGTATTATAAAAAATATAATTCAACGCCGACGGAGTGGTCTTTTGATCAATATGTACTCCGGCGTCGCCAGAAAGATAACTGATGTCTCCGTGGTCCGGCCCAAGATCTTTGAGAACATCAAGTAGCAAAGGCAACCATGGCATAGTGTTTCGAATTAGTTGACTCGAAATTCTATACCACGATTCGCTCAACCGATGATCGCTGATGTTACCTAGCTGTCCTAGATCATAATGATCACTGTATCCAAACTCTGTGCTTTGTTCCACAGAATCTTTTAAAGATAACACTTTGCGAGTAACATCCATGGTCTTTGTCCAATCATGTTGGATTTGAATATCAACCATTTGGTGGTACTGAGGCATCCGTTATTCCTCCGTGGCTGTATCTTCAGTACTTACTGTTTCCTTCTGATTTGCAAAGTCAGCCATGACCTTGTCCAAACAACCTTCTTCGTTTGACTCCCAGGCCTTGCGGAACTGTTTGATGATCTCACCATCCGAAGTAACAAACATCAGTCGGTTACCATCTTTCTTTAACAGGCCTTTCTTTTCGGCCAAGTCTACAAGACCGCTGTAGGGATTCATGCCTGTTTCATAAGGAATCTTGACCTGCACGCCTTCAAAAGGTTTGGCATAGCGTGTTTTCATTACCTTACAGCCAGCACGGATACCCATGACTTCTGAAATCTTGTTGCCATCTTCATCTTCTTTGAGCTTCATCTTTTTCATAGCAACAACAATTGAGCTTGCATAGATAAAGCCTTGTCCACCGGAGATCTTGTCATCAGGATCAAACATGTCCTGTGACGCATAGGTATGATTTGTACATACCAAGCCTACATTGTAACTACCAAACATGTTTACACAGTTACGAACCAGTGCTGTGAGTGCTTTGGGTTTACGACCCAAGTCGCCTTTCATTTCGCCTGCATCAAACTGATTTACGTCTGTGGGTGTCAACAACATGCCCAAGCTGTCAATGATAAACATGACCTTGGGGCGTTCACCATCTGGTAATGCTTTATAGTCGGCCATAAATGTTGAAATGGTCTTGGCCACATCGTCAATCATGGCCATGCTTAATTTAAGCAGTTTGCTTTCTGACGTGTCCACACCCAAGGCCTTGAGCCAATCTTCGTCCAAGGCGTTTTCACTGTCAATCAACACAACAAAGATACCTTGTTGTTGTGCGTTCCTGGCGATGTTGCCTGAACAGATATAGCTCTTACCTGCACCCGATTCACCAGCAAACACAGTGACCTTGCCCAAAGGAATACCTTTGTTAAAGTCTCCTGAGATAAGATAATTTAAAGCATAGTTGCCTGTAGAGATCCAGTCTGTGGGATCGTTGAACCCAATCGACAAACCGTCGATACTCTTGGTAATTTCCTTGCGGAATTTTGATACGTCAAATGGTTTGCCCATGATTTTTTCCTTTGTAGATGATGTCGGCTATTTCGCTGTGTGTTTCATAAAATTTTTGATTTCTGATATTGTCTAATTTTAACATATATTCTGCCAGTTGGTCAATCGAGTTTGATGAATGTTTTTGCTTTTTCAACAATTCAATTATTGATTTTAAATTGTATTTTTCCAATTTATCATTATCGATTGTTTGTAATTTTTTTAACACCAATTTAGTCAAGTCTTGATTCATGTTTATGACGCTGAGATATTTTGGATCTTCAAGTAGATTCCATACCAATGCATTAAAATTTTTAGTTTCAAACCATGCAATTAGTTGATCCAAATAATATACATTTTGTATGCTGACTGTAGGGTACACACTTAAAATCATGTTAGGGAGTTTTGAGCGAAGAAAATTGTCTAAGTTTTCTTCTACTTTTTTCCAATTTCCTCCACGCTCGAGTTCAAATCTTGTACCTATGTTATCTATACTAAAGGCGATGTCTACCTGACGGAACCATTGCCATTTATCAATCAAATGAGTCGGATAAATTGAACCATTGGAGTTGTAATGAAGTCTGATGTTCTTGGCATAGTTATGTTTGATAAGAAAGTCCAAAAAGACTTCATGTTGACGAATCAAAAAAGGTTCCCCACCATAAAAATCAACGTTAACCAATTGACTGCCTAAATTTTCAAACATTTTCCAAATTTTTTGGTTTTCAACCCATTGTCCTTGTTGATTGAGCAGTTTTAAATCAGTCTTAAATTCAAAATGCTTTGCACGCTCTTCTGCGATTCTTGAGCTACCGTCTGGGCCACAAATCCTACATTTAAAATTACACAAGTTTCCCATCTTGATGTCCAAGCTGATTAGATTAGATAATTGATCTTGTTCCACGTGCAAACAGTGGGCGCGGCTACCTAAATGATCAGTTGTCCACATTCGATTGGATTTGCCACCATGTTGTTCTTTATACCAACAATTTTGGCATCCTACAGGTTTGTTGCCTGACAAAAATTGTTGACGAAGTTGTTTTGAGTAATCACTGTTATACACTTCGGCCACTGAGTGTGAATTGATGTTGTAGGGTATTCCATTGCTGGTAGTGATTGATTCTTTGTAGACGCAACAAGGTTTGAATTCACCGTTACTGGCTATTTCCAAATGTGCCCAAGGACTAAAACAAAAACTATCTGGTAGTTCAAAATTAGTATTGAGTTGTGCATAAGTCAAATTATCTTGAAAGTTTATGTGCAAGGATGAAAACACACATTCATCACAAGAATGTTGTGTTCTAACTAATTCAAAATCTTCATTAGAAAATTCTGGGCTACATATCAAAATAAAAAAATTAGAAATGTCTATCAGTGATGCACACTTCTGGATATGTGTCAGCATTTGAAATGACACTCTATCGCGACTAAACAACACAATTCTTTCATTGTTGTCGTAGGCCGATTTGTACCATTGTCTTAGTAATTGGTATAACACATATCTTGGTTGACTACTTAACCAATCAAGATCAACTACTCCAATTACCTTGTATGCGTATGCTGACTCTACATGTTTGAGTAGATCTTTTGAATGTAATAAGGTCATTAAAATTAGTAAACGCCACAAGAATTAACCTTGTGGCGTTATTTACAGATGTTTACTGCTTGTTCTGACGAGCGCGAATCATTGCCAAAATGTCCTCAGCCTTCTGAGTTGGTTTGGCTTCAACCGGTGCTGTGGCAGCCGGTGCATCGTCTTCTTCATCAAACGAGCTGGTAGAAGAAACAGGCGCGGCCTTGGCCACTGGTGCGGCTTGTTCTGCTACAGTTTCAGAGCCTGCGGAAGAACCTTGCGGAGCCGACACACCAGCAGGGCGGAAGTACGCACCCCAACGGTCAGGATCGTAAGGTTTGCCATCCACTGAAGCTTCAAACATTTCTTTGATAACTTTGAGTTCAGCCTCTGATGGTTTCTTAGGAAGGAAGTCGGAGAGCGTAAACAAACCATGAGCTTCAATTCCGGCTTGTTCTGCTTCAGTCAATGCACTTTCCTTACGAGCCCATTTACTTGTGGAGTAGTCTGCGTATCCACCTTTTGATGTCTTGGTGATACGGAAATCCAGACCACGCATCAAATCAGTTGGCAACTCTTCCAATTCTGGATCCATGAGTGCTGATTTGATTGTTTGGAAAATCTGAGGGCCAATGATGAATCGGCGAATTGGATTTTCAGGATTCTTGTCATCAGCAAGTGGGTTCTCACGAACAAAGCCTTGCATGATGTAGCTACGCTTTTTCCAATACTTACGACCCATGTCTTCAAGAGCTTTGTCTTTGAACCATGTGCGTACTTCTGCTAGGATTGGGCAAGCCTCGCCCCACATCTCAACGCAAGGAACTTGAACTTGAACTTGTTTAGAGTCCATTTCGCCTTTGATGCCGTTGAATGGAAGTTTGATCATTGCACGTTCTACCCAGAAGAAAGTGTTCTTTGAATCACCGTCAGGAAGGAAACGAAGTGTTGCACTTGCGCCTTCTGCGATATTCCAATGGGGGTAAATTGCGTTGTCGCCGCCTGCTTGTTGATTACCGCCTTTGTTAGACTCTGCGGCTTGCAGTCTAGCGCGGATTTCAGATAATGATGCCATAATAGAAATTGTCCTTTCAAGAAATTTTAAATTGCCTATATATGCCTTGCATACACCCAACTGAGTGTAGCATAGATATTTAGCATGTCAACGTCAAAAGGTAATTTTTGTTTAGACTTTTGAGTTACGCACTTAAATATCAGCATATGACACAGTATAACACATCTGCACAGCAAGTCAAGATATATGACGAAATCAGTTTAGTCAAATCAGTGGCTCCAAACTGTTGGGAAATAGATCAGTGCTTCTCTTCCGACACATTGAAATGGTTACAAGACATTGTGATCAACGAAGGCAACGAATTTGAAGTCACTAGGCCACATCATAGATTATGGTTGAAACCCGGAACGGATTACAATCGTTTACAACAGATTGGGTTGGACATTATTCCTGAACTCAACAAGCTCACCGGAAAAGATCTCAACCTTATGATTGTGAAGTACTGGCTGGATCTGCCTAACTTTGGTTGTCAGCCACACTCAGATTCCCTAGACATTGTTGTGACCTATCAAGTGTATGTGGATGTGCATTCTGGATCAGATCAACCCTGCCACGGTGTTGAATTCATGCACGTTGATCCTGCATATGAAATTGCAATAAAACCAAATCACGGCTATATCAACCTCAATGTGGATTCAAAACTGCATCAGGTAATACAAGGATCAGGGACTAGAACTAGTGTTGTGTTTCAGTACAACGTGTGTAACTGAGCACCAGAACTTCTCTAACTGTGTTATCCGGAACTCTTCCAAGCATGCCCACAAATCCACGAGGTTGATTGACATAGATTGAAGCGGCATTGGGACGATAATGTGCTATGTCTACATCATGCCTAGTGAGTCGACGATTGGGTTGATAATCTACTTGCGAAGTTTGATTTACTTCGGTTTCGTGACAAAAAGCAAAATCCATCATGGCATTTGAAGTCTCGCCCAACACTATCTGTACCTGTACATAGATGTCAGGATGTAGTCTGTGCATCATGATTGAACTGCCAGCTAGATCAATACTGACGTAGGCCACCTGCGGTGACAACGGTTGCCCTACTATGTTTGATATTTGATCGGTTTGTTGTTGTACTATTTGTTGTAGTTCAGGAGTGGAGTCCCAAGGTGTCAACAATCTGTTGTCGTACTGCATGGTAAATGGCACACGATTGTTGCGATAGAGATTTTTAATCTCCGCAAAACGTTCTGGAGAGAAAAAATTGTCAGTGAGCCAAAGCTGAGAATTTACGCGATAACAGTTCATTGTACTGCGGCGAGTGATCTAATTCTTTCTAGCTCAGTTTTGTGTTCGTACATGCCACACTCGTTCATGCCATGCACAGGACACTCTGTTCCTTCACGAGTCATGTTGCATGAACTTTCTTTTACTTGTTGTGTGTCTGTGTTATCAGCGTCATAGCTGTTGTCAAAGTCTGCTTGATCAGTGATATCTGCCATGGGGATACCTAGTTCGTCAAAACGTCGTTGTACACGAGCGTCATCCCAGACATTGGCGTCAGGATTGATTTCTGCAATCTCTTCCAGGATATCAAACAACACATCATCACCCACTAGATCATATAATTGTTCTGTGGCATTGGTAGCATCGGGACCAACAATGAGATCTTTGCTCATTAGGTCTTGTAATTTTTTAACTGATTCTGGAGTTTCTGGTAATGCCCAGGTGCCTTCCATGATGTTGTCTGCCCAAGATGCAAATTGATCAGCTTCTTTCATTGGTGCTTCTTGTAGTTTTGCCAACAGTGGCAATGCGTGTTCTATGCGAGGATCCAATGTGTGTTGTACAAATAATTCTCTAATGGTCTCTACTGCTTCGTTCACTGGAGTAATCTCTGCAGGATCAAACTGTTCACGTGCTTCATGATAGCCACGGCGTCCAATCATGCGTTTGGCCTTGGCTTTGAGTTCAGAGTAATGACGTATGGCAGACTCTACCATGTGATTGGCATCGCCATCGTAGTTCTTGTTTTTGGATGCTCTCACAAAGTTTGCCAATGTGTGCATCTCTTCGACCATTTCGTTGATATGCTGGCCAAAGGCATCGTAGGGATTGCCACCTTCGGCCACATGTCGTGCTATCATACGACCGTGCATCAAACTACGACTAGGTACTTTGAATCTTTCGCCTTGTGCATTTTCAACATAGATGCTTTCAATGTTGCGATATCGTGCTTCACCTTCTTCAAGGTCTTTGCTGTGTTTGATACGCAGTCTTGTTTTCTGCGGTTGGTCGCTGTAGCTGATTTTACGAGATCCGTAGTAGCCTTCAAAGATACTTTCTTTTACAGCAGCCATGGTCTTCATGTTGTATTTGAGTCTGGATAGATTTTTAAGGCTGAATGTCAGCAAGTTACGCTTGGCAAACATACGCACAAGGTAAAGGAAATCGTACCACTCACTGCGGTCATCGCCTTCCATGGCGCGACCCATGTTGTCGCCAAAGTAGATATCTAAGTTGTTGTCACCGTCCAGCACCAATACCACAGCACCGTAGTTTTTCTCATCGGTTTTGTAGTCAAAGCTGATGATTTCAGCATCAGCAGGATCGTCTGCAGGTTTGCCTGTAGCATCCAAGGCTTCTGGATCAAAATCTCTGCTGACTAGCAAATCGTAAAGTTGTTGGGAGGCTGTGTTGGATTGACTCATAGTTTAGTATTTATTAGAATACAGCAACAAAGGGCATGGGTTCTATCATGTTATCGCTGTGATCGCGCAGTTGTGTGTCTAACTCTGCATGATAGCTCTGTAGCAGTTGCATCATGCGCACTGCTAGGATTGTGGCCATGACAAGATCGTCTGTTTCGCCCACTTTTGCGGCATATCCTGCACCGTGTGCAATAAAGCTCTTGAGTTCGGTTATTAAACTGGCAGAATGTATTTTCATACGACCTGTTTCTATCAAGTTTTTCAGTTTGGCGCAGGCCGCTAGTTTGGGCCTATTTGTGGTGTTGAATCCTTTGCGATATCTGCGGCCACTACCGCCGTTGGGCTCGCTGAGGAAGTAGCCTTGTATGTTTTCTTCCCCGTATTCTGCTATGGATATCAGTGCGGCTTCTCCAATGGTATTGTTTTCTACAGTGAAGTAGATGCTTTTTGAATCTTTTACAGACTCGTTGATGTGTCGGCAAACGTCGGCAAGAATGCGTACTTGGCTTGGAATATCAGTTCTATTGTGCCGCCATTCTGCTACTTGCTCAGTGGTGTTGGCTTCATACACCTGTATGGCCGCAGGATCTCCTCCTGTGCCTAGACTAGGGTCAAGAGCCACTGCATATATGTTACCCGGTTGTGGCCGTTTGAACCAACGCACCTGTCCTGTTTTGTACAAAGGATCCTGCGATGTTAGATCAATCAGTTTGGTAGGAGCAATCAAGGTTTCATCGTCAATGATGAATTCACAGTCCATTTCTCTGCGGAAACGTTCTTCGCCCAGTATGGCACGTTGTTGTGACGCCCAAGCATCGTCTCTGTCAGGATGCTCTCTCCAGAATGCACGGAAAGCACGGAATCCGTTCTGTCCCATTTCTGTGGGATTGCCGTATTCATCTTCCAGCTTGTTGGCCATCTTCCAGATCAACGCAAACTGATCTTCGTCTGAGTTGGGTGTTGATGTTATGATTGCTTTACCACCTGTTGACAGTGTGGGGGTAATGGAAGTCCAGAACTCTTTGGCTATGGTGGGTCGCACGAATGCAAACTCGTCACAGTATAGGAGTGTAATTGACATACCACGACCTGTGTTTTCTGTAGTGGTTTGTGCTACTATTCGACTGCCGTTGTCAAACTCTATGCTTCCTTTGTTATAACTTGTCACACCAGCTCGGATGTGATCTGGGCAGGCTTCATAGGCATAGCGTACACGTTGCATGATCTCCTGCGCACCCAAATACTTGTGTGCGGCCACAAGGATTGTGGAGTCTGGCACAAACATAGCATACCACAAAAGATAGCCTGCGGCCGAAGTCGATTTACCCGTTTGCCTAGGCATCATGGAGATAGAGAATCTATAATTGTGATATGTTTCTATCAGTCGATCTTGGAATTCATAGGGCTGGTACAACATCTTGCCATGCAAGGGATGTTGGATGTAGAAGAAATGACTCATGAAGTATTGCGGACCCATTACAGGATCAGCGCAAGCCACAAATTCATCTATTTGTTGTTCGGTATAAGGATGCCGCCTATGCGGGGCTTTTACCAGTACACCTTCTAAACTCTTTGACATACAATTACTTACCAAAATATACACACATAAATATTCTTATGAGCGATACGCTAATATTAGCACCGGACTATCAACCGGTCAACTACTTGCCACTTTCAACCATAGATTGGCAAACTGCTATCAAGCTGTTCTTCCTGGACAAAATCCAAGTGCTGGAATGGTATGATGATTGGACTGTACGCAGTGCTCGACTAGAGATGCGTGTACCCGCTGTGGCCGTGACCAAACGAGGTTTTGGTAAAAACGGAGGCATGCGGTTCAGTAGACAAAATCTATATCTACGTGATCTGTTTACTTGCCAATACTGTGATGACACTTTCAACGGTCGAGAACTAACCATAGACCATGTGCTACCTCGTAGTCACGGTGGTGTTACCAGTTGGGAAAATTGTGTCACAGCATGTAAAGAGTGCAATGCTGAAAAAGGATCAAAGATCTGGAGGCCAAACAAAACTCCAGTGAAACCCAATTACTGGGCCTTGGTCAATTCAGTGAAAAGCACTTATACAGGTGTTCGTCATCCCAGCTGGAATGCTTACCTGGGTCTCAAAGAATCAAAATCCAAAGTTATTTAAAAGGAAAACGCATGCCAGTGGCCTCTTCTACTGCTGGTAGAGGCACTTGATACTTGGGCAAATCCGCCACGGGTAGAGGAGCATTGGGCATTAGGTAGGCCATGGTCTGCCCTGATGTTTTTTCGTGTATGACTTTGTATAGACGTGTGGGTATGCCTAGGTTGTTGCCTGTGACAGGATGACCAGGATCAAATATACCACCTGAGATGATGTAGAAGTCACCACCTTTGCTGGCCCAATCACGTTCCCATGTTTCCAACTGCTTCCAAATGCCACGGTTGTTGTTGGCCACTTGCGCTACCATGTTTGACAAGAAGAAACTCTCGCTCATGATTTGATCATTGGTTGTGTTGTTCCCAGCTGGTGCCATGTGACCGCGATCGTGTGTACGTCCCACGGTGGCATAGTCTGCCAGTGTGGCACGACATTGTTCATGCACATCAGGATCAGGACGGAAGTTGTCTTTGCGTTTGGCAGGACCTGTCATTGAAGCCACAGTTAAATGTTCAAACACTGCCACAGGAGCTTTGACTGAACAACGATGTATTACAGCATAGTTTGTTCTACACAGTTCTTGATCGCCGGGCTGTGCTTGATAAGCAGGTGTGCCATGGCTAGTAAACTGTGGACATTGAGCGTTGATCTGTGCCCATGCTGCCAGCGGAGTAAACAATAATACTAACAATAACTTTTTCATTATGTTATCTCCTGCCATTCTACGCTGGCATATACGTCTTGGTTGGTTCCGATTGTGGCCATGGTAATCACATACTCGTATGGTGTGCCAGTAAAAGGCTCTCGCTCCAGTTGATATTCAAATGTGAATATTTCCTGTGTGGGTGATCCTGTGCTTTGGTTGGTTGAGTTTATGAACGACTGTTCAGCAATGTCGCCTGACACCAAGGCTGTGGGAGCGAGGTTGTATTGCACTGAACTGTCGGCGGCCGAATCCGTCCATGTTCCACCTGATGTGATGGCTTTTTTATAGATGCGATATTGAAATATGCTGGCAGCCACAGGTACAAAGCTGTAGTTTATGGGTATGACCACGGCATTGAGATTGGTGCTTTTGAGGCGGATGGCAATCACTGGTTTAAAACTCTGATCATTGGGCAACCGCACTGGAGTGCCCAATGCATGGCTGGCTGCTCGAGGATTGCCTGATCCACTCAGTTGGAATCCACCTTCAGAGATCACTGTGCTACAGATCTGTGTCATCATGCTGTTGCCGGCGACAGCGCCAGTGTTGGTTATTTCATAGCGTATGGGCAAGGTGGCCGTGGTCATGTAGACCTTGGTGTTGCCCGATTGGTTGGCGTGATTGAATATGTGACAGTTAACATAGGCGCCGTCGATTACAAAACCCACACGCACCGAGCCCACGCCCAACCACTCCACATCGGCAAACATGATCTGTGTGCGTTGTGGGTACAGCGTAATACCTGATGGGTTAGATGTTCCACCGCCACCAAGAAGATTATCAACATTCCAGGAATCCTGGCGCACACGTTCTTCCGCACCAGTTGATCCCGAACGTATCACAAAGTAGTTATAGGTGCCGTCGTTTTCAAAGAACACGCCATCATTGGCATCAAACAGTCCCACACGTTGGCGCAGATTTGTTTTGGGTGTATCAAAACAGAATGTGTTCATGGTCAGTTGGCTCTTGCCTGGCTGATATGGAAAAGGTTTCAGTGTTTCTCTCAACACCGAATCGCCCGATGCGGATCCTACGTTGAGTTGGTAAGAACTCTGTGCGGCAACATACACAACGTTGCCTGTGCCTGCTACATTGGAAGCAAACTGACCGTGATCGTAGTAGCGTGCCTGGCTGTCAAACAAGGTGAATGGCTCTGACACACGCAGTCGACCAAATGCGTCTGCTGTGGCACCCGAAAATCCTGAAATAACAACATTGGCATCATCGGCCAACACAACATTGGCCGTGCCTGTTATACCCACATTGCCCGACACTACCCAAGGACTTGTGCCTTGTGTGACGTTGACATTGCCCAGAATACCCACATTACCTGACACCACCGTGTTGCCAGAGATCACCCAGGGTGTGGTTCCTTGATATACTGTGACGTTGCCAGATGAAACTGTGACTGGCAATGAGTTTCCTGAGAGATCAACATTACCCAGTGCGCCAATGCTGACATTGCCCACACTCACATTGCCAAGTATGGAAGCATTGGTGCGGACAAATACGTTGCCAGTGGCTTCGTCCAGCTCCAGGGCCTGCGTTATATTACGTAGATACCATGGTGCGACTTCTGTTGGTTCTGGATAGGCCATTATCGTGGATATCCTTTAAATGCTTTGATAGGGCTGTTGATTTGAACCAAGTCTGGCTCTTCACTGTCAGCAGAGGTTACTAATTTTTTACCACCTTTGGTTCCAGTCATCCGCAGTGCCGCATCAATCACAGGACGAATACCTGCATTCATGCCCACTACCACACCGTGTTCACCAAATGGTGTTTCTTTTGACCACTCAGGTTTATAAGGGTTGACGTCGTCTGCACGGTAGTCGGCCCTGGCGCGAGCCATAGCCACACCAAATCTATAGTTGTTGTAGGGATCACTGGCACTGAGTCCAGGTATAGTATATGTCTGACGCATGGGTGCTTCTTGCTCTGGAGCAAGATCTTGTTGTTCTACAATAAACTCACGTGCTCTCATCGCGGATAACCTCGGAATCCTTTGACAGGACTTTGTTTGTTGACATCGTTCATTTCTTGACTATCCATGTCGCCGTTGTTGACGTCATCATATTCTGCTCCAGCGGCACGGAATGCCTGCTTGAGCATGTTTTGTTCTTCTTGTGTGTAGGGATGCGCTGATCTTCGAGTACCTACCCAACTCTGTTGATCCATTTCAATAGGAGCGTCTGTGCCGTCAGCTGAGGCCACAGCCATCATCACACGATTAAGTACGTAGTCCGAATTGGTTCGTTTTTTATCACGAAAGAGATCAAGCCCACGTGTGGCCTGTTGATGCCTGTGGCTGATTTTACCTCGGCGTTCGGCAATGAATTCACGTGCTCGCATGTTTAGAACACGCTTTCTTGAGCCGAGCTTGCTGTTCCTAATTCAAGAGCAGTAAACGGTGTTCCTGTAACAGTGACTTTGTTTCCAGCGCCAGCATAGACTTCAAACACAGTGTTAGCCGGTATTGTGATTGGTGCAGAATAGATATTACCCACAGGATCGGCGCTACCCAGTGCGGTGGCATAGGCTTGATATGTAACAGCATTAGCACCTGTGGCTATTTGTAGTTTATCTGTGTAAACTGTTGCATTCCCCAATGATGTATATACGTTTGCGGCCATTTTATTTTTTCCTTATTACCACGCACGGCACGACCAATAACGTGCCTTTGTTCTTGGTCCTGGGTTGTCACAGTTATGACGTGCTCTAAAACTCTTGCGACGTGCAGGATTTGATTTTTTGATCTTCATGGTCTTTTGACCCAATCGTTTGGCTGTGGTACCACCGTGACCAAAGTTTACTTTTTTAACATTGCCAGTGGCAGGGTCTCGGACATACACTTTGAATTTTTTTGTATCACCACGCATGGGTTTACCCAATGGCACTTTGCGGCCTTGATATTCAGCTTCGCCAATGGGATCATCTTCTGTGGTACCATCTGTGGCTGGTATGGTCATGCTTGGTGGCTCTTCTTCTGTGGGATCTTCACTGACCAGAGTGTCATCCACGCTCATCATTTCATCAACACATCCGCAAGCTTCTTGCATACACTCTGAGCATGTATCTTCTACTGTGTATCCATAGCTTTCTAGTATGGCAATGAGTTTGCTGTCTGCTTCAATGCACAGTCTATCTTCTTCAACAGCAATGATGTGACTTTCAATCAAACAATCTTCTTTGATGTTGATAGCAAAGTCATCGCCCACTGCTGGATTCTCCATCCATTGTTGCGATTCGGCAAGATAGTCTTTTAAAGATTTCATTGTGCTTTAAACTGTTTGTAAAGATTGGTCAAATGTGACTCAATGTCTGCTTCTTCTTGTACACGAACAGCTGACACAGGCACAGTGGTCTGGCCGTTGCCTGCAACATCGCGCTTGGGCTTGTTTAAACCGCCGGCAATGGTTTTGGTCATGTAGTCTGTGGTTTGTGTTTCTTCGTCTGGGCTGTTGGAATAGTCTTCATCCATTTGCTCGCAACCACAATCTGCAGATCCGCACACTGGACATACTTCTTTGTGTCCTGCACTGGAACCCAGGCCTGCCATTTTAAGAATCATAGCCAACTGTTCAGCATCTTCGTCTGTGGCAGTGACTGTCAAACTCTTTTGACCTTCTTCGCCCATGCTCATGTTGATACTCATGCCTTCAGTAAGTGCAGTGAGTTTCTTTTCAAAGCTTTCAGCAATTTGACCTTCATACACACCTTTACCAAATACCATACCTTTTTTTCCTTTTCCGCTTTCGGCAGGAGCAGTTGCCACTGACCCAGCCACTGTGGACTCTTCAGTTTCCTCTTTGCCTTTTTTCTTGGCCATCTTGGTGGCGGTAGCATACATCACCTCTTCACCGCGCTCGCCATAACGCTTTTCAAAGTCGCCTTTGGATTTCTTCATTGACTTCACAAACTTTTCGCGCTTGTTCATTTCGGGCTTTGACAGTTTGCGCTCGGGCATGACTTCTTCTCCATCTTCAGCATCTGATGCTTTCATGTAGTCACGTGCTGTGTCCAAGTAATCCAAAGCCTTGGTAATTTTTGATTGTACCCACTCTGGCAAATTCTCATCTGCATCAAGTATGTCGTGCAATTCTTTTGCGGCTTCGGCAGCAGTGTGTAACTGTTCACGTGCCATGTCGCCTTCGCGGTCATATTCGCCTTTGTCCACCAAAGAAATCATTTCATCTTCTTTCATGCGGAGCAGTTTGCTCTTGCCTGTGGGACCTTTGGCGCCAAGTTTACGACCTGTGCCTGCTGGACGGCCTTTTTTCTTTGGACCGTCATCTTTGCTTTTGGTTTTTTTCTTGTCTTTGAGATTGCCGTGCTCGTCATAGTCATCATCGTTGCCAGTGTCATCACGGTCACTGCGATAACCATACTTCTTGTGTATGTTGCGATCGCTTTCAGAATCCTTTTGAGTCTTGCTCATAGCACCTTGCAGGCCTTTGAGTAACTTCATGTCAAGTTCGTCAAGATTTTCTTCACGTACTGTTTCCATGTCGCCGTCACCATCTAAGTCGGCTTTCTTCAACCCAGCGGCACGAGCCTTGGCAAGGTTACCAGTAAAACGATTGCCTTCTTCCATGTCGGCTTCGTCCATCTTTGAAAAGGCCTTTTTAGGCTTGTCAGCATCTGCAGCCGCTGCCTTCATTGTCTCTTTGCGATTTTTATCGTTGTCTAGATCAAGGAAATCAGGTTTGCTACCTTTGCCTTCCAGCAAATTCATTCTATCAAGTATTTCATACATGTTCTTCATTTTTGTTTTCCTTATCTGGCGTTACTGCGTACAGCTGGCAATCTATTTTTTGTAGTTCCAACAGGGCTCTTGTCACCCATTGGAAATTCATTTGATGTCACTGCTGGAGGAGTTTTACCACCAGCCACTGTGAAGTCACTCTTGTAAGCATTTTTAACCACTGCATGATCATAGGGGCCAGTTGCGTAGTCTTTACTCAAGGCTTTTTGCTCTTTGTTGGGAGCAGGATAATCAGTGTCTGTCAACAGATTTTTACTTTCAGATTCTTGTGTGTCACGTTCTTGATCAATTGAATCAGCATACTTGGTATCTTGCATGATCACACGGTTTGGATCCATGCCCAATAACTGAACGATCTGTGTTATCTGTGGAGGTGTTGCTGGGTAATTAAACACCACGTCCATGAATGTCATGCTTTCATTGTTGTACTGTGGAAAGTCCGTTAGTTCTTTCTGCACTGGTGTTTTCTTGGGTGCCGTCATTGACACCACATCAAATTGTTTGAGTTTTTCTTTAAACTCACTCATAAATCCACTGTCAACGTCGCCTGCTATCTTGATGCGATAGTTGTATGTGTGTTTGGATTCTGTTAAGTATTCTGCAAAAGTTTTCATATCAATCCCCTATATCATATTTAGCCTATTAGGGCTTCTTTGGTTGTTCGCGCTTGACCAATCGCTCCAAGAGTTCGTTGCGATCAAGTATGTGTCCTGTGCCTGTGGCAATAGCTGACTCTTCACCGTTGGCGCCATCACGATCAAACTTGGCTTTTTTAAGCTGTAGATCAATCATTTTTAGTTTCTTGTTGAGCTTGGCTGTTTTGGCTGTGATCGCATGCCCTAACAGGGTGCTGGCCACAGAAAAAATTTCACTGGCGTAGCGGCTGTCTACATTCATGCCCAAATCCATGAGATCATTGAAGCTTTCTGTGGCTTTGGCCGCTAGATCGTCCATTTCTGCATCACTGGCTTCCAGTCCACGCACAGCCGGCAATGCGGCTTCAATTTTGTCAAGTTTTTCTAATGCATCTGGAAGAACGGGCAAGTTGGTTTCAATGTCGTTGCCAGGCAGGGCATCATCGGCGGAATCCTCCTTGAGTGGAAGATCGAAAAGTTCCTCTAATTTCTTAGTCATGCGGGTATTTACCGCATTATTTCTTGCCGTTGCGGAAGATATCGTCTTCTGTGATTACCCGAAATTGCAAGCCCTGGCGTCGACACCACTTGGTTGCGGCGTCCCATTTGGCATAATTTACAGCAACAATAGCACGGTCTCTAACCGATGCCTTGCTTTCTAGTATGCTTTGTTTTTTGGGTTTGATTTCAATCAGCTCTGTGACTACAGTGTTATTTCTAGTGCGATACTGTATCAAGAAGTCTGGAATATAGTTGGTCATCTTTCCTGTGAGTGGATGACGATAGGGTATGGAAATTGACTCGCTGGCCCATTGAACTATGTTGTCGTTGTTGTCACAAAAACGCATGAAGGCCTGTTCCCAACCTGAACGATATTTGGGTTTGCCTTTGCCTACGTATTTTTGTGGGTTTCGTACTTCAAAAAACCCTTGTGCATAATTCCTGCTCATGGTAGCACATTGCGAGCCGCATAGTAGTTGGGAGTCAACAATGCGTTTACGCCCAACAAAGTAGCATTACTGCGTTGATTGTTGAGATAGTAACACAATGTTGATGTTAGTTCAAGCTGATTCTGACCTTCAATCTCAGCTAGAAGATCGAGCACTGGTCGTTTTTGATATTCGGCCACTTGGAAAAGACTCACTGTGAAATTTTGAGCTGCCAGTTTGTCTTTGAAAACTTTAGCAAAGTAACTATAGACCACATCATACTGATCCACAGGAACTTCTGTGGCAAAATTATAAAAGTTGTCAAACACCTTTACTGTGAGATCAACTTTGGGGTCTGCGTAGTTTATTGTACTCATCGTGGAACTTCCTGTGTGGCTGGGCCTGTTAGAGTTGGTGTGGCTGATCTAGGAGTGGCTGGGTTGGTTGTAGTTGAATTTTGTTGAGCTGGTACTTTTGGAAAGAAGAATCCGTCGGCAGTGTTGGCAATCTGTCTGACTGCACCCGGTAACTGACCGCGTATGACATCCTTGGCCACAGCATTGGCTTCGTTTCGTATAATGCTTTGTAGATTCTTGCCTTTGAACGTTTGGTACACTGACCCCGCCTTTTGTACAGCACCAATGATACCCAACACTGATCCGCTTTGTAAATCGTTCACAATGCCTCCAATGGTATCAATTGCGCCACCTTGACCAAGTATGCTTGCACTGCTTGGACGACTCAGCGGACTGCGAACAGTATCGTAGTGTGCAGGATCAGCAAAGCCTTTGGCATTGGCTGTGGGACGTGCAGTGTCAAGACGACCTTGATAGTATTTTACTGTTTCATATTTTACTGTCATCTGATGCTCCATGAGTCCGCCGCCCTGACTATAGTCATATGTATCATGTCGCCATTCACTGATCATGGGATTTATCAATACGTAGGCGCAGAATTTGTGTTGATCAAACCCGTATATGGTTATGTCTTTGAAGAAGGGCGGTTTGCCAGTGACGCCAGCGGCACCATCGCTATAGCTCTCGCCAATGTATCCCCAATCGTTTACAGTGCGCTGGTCGGTATAGATGTCTCTGCCGTTGTAACTGAGTTTGGGATCTCCGCCATTACCGCTTTGTCCTAGGCTGCCTTGTGTGACTGGGGTGCTCCAATATTGCTGTGTGGGGTCTTTGTAATAGTAGGCAAAGTAGTTGTACCACATATTACGAATGAGATCGTTGCCGTCATCATGAAACGAAAGTTGGCAAGGATTATAATCAATTTTTTTCTGTACCAATCGTTTACGATTGTATTGATTCATCGTCTCAACGTCAATTTGATAGTTAGGAAGTTGCACAGTCTTGACCAAGAGACTGAGATTCTGTTGATCTGTTTTGTCAAAAACTTCTTTTAGTTTTGGAATTTCAGTTGTGTTGAGATTGAAGTAAACGTGAAATAAAAATTTATAACGAGGCGCCAGCTCATAACCGTTGGCACGGAAAGTCTTGCTGGCGTGTGTGTAGTCCTTTAGATAGTCACTTCCAAAGAACCCCTTGAGGAAGTCCTGTCCAAAGGCCATGACCGTTATCCTGTTATTACGTCGCCGAGAGTTCTTCCAACTGTGGCGCCAACACCAGAACCAATAGGAGTTTGGATAGCGTTGTCAAAGCGGATGTTCATAGTGACTGTCACAGGAGCACTTTCGCTGTAGTTGAGATCGTTGTAGTTGACTGATGTCAAATAGCAACCATACAATTCCCAAGTTTCAAGTACCACAGGTTGTGCGGCTCCGTTGCCACCGTCCAGTATTTCGCAACGTGTTGTAAACTTGTAATCAATACCTGAACTGGCTGAAGCTTGTTCCATGAAGTCTAACTGTTTCTGTAACTGCTCGCCTACCAACTTGGCCACGTTGCCACCTGCATCATCACGTAGGTTAACAGAAATTGCTTCCCAACTGTATTTGCCAGCCAAATAAATGGTGGAGTTATAGATCGGAACTTGCATTTCTTCAAAACTCACCGAGGGGCGTGTAAAGTCAATGACCTGTTTGGTCAATTCTGTACGTGGTGTGCTTACACCAAAGTTCTCAAATACCGCACGGAAGCGATACTTTAATTTTGGCATCAACAAGCCTTGCGTTGGACTGGATTGGTCACTGGCCAAAGGCACTGTCATTTTTGTTAGCGATGCGATAGACATATTACTCTCTCCTAATATGTAATTATTTATGGCAGATGAGATCAAAAAAAATGGGGCCTAAGCCCCATTTTTCTGCATTGCCGATACCGTTAGACGGTACTTGATGTTGCAACCTGCCCTGATGCAATCTCACCTGTGTTCTTGATTCGAACAGGGATGTAGATGAATTCAACTGCTTTGACTGGTTCGATCGCAATATCAACAAACAGTTCGTTTCTGTCGATACGAGCTGGTGTGTTGTTGCTTTCATCGCAAACCACTAGATAATCGTAGATACCGCGTTTTGCAACCAAGTCATTGAGCAAGTTTTCACATGCATTTGAAATCTCATCACGTGTGATTTGATCATTGGGTTCAAACACAAATGTCTTACCAATGGTTTCGAGTCTAGCGCGGAGGAATGCTACCAATCGTGCCACGTTGATACGATCCAATGCACTAGGTGTGCCAGCTTCGGTCTTGTTACCGTAGTTGGTGATGCCTGTGCCTGGTATGAATGTGATTGGGTTAATCTTGTTTTCATACAAGGTGTCACGAATGCTTTGACGGATAGCAGTAGAAATAAACTGTCCGGTCTGTGCATCAACATAACCCAAGGCAAACGCATTGTCTACCACACCACGACGTGTGCCAGCCGGTGCTAACCAAGGGAAGCTCACTTCGTCACTGCGTAAAATTGTACGTAGCATCATGTGACTTGGTGGTTGTACCACAACTGATCCGCCAAGATCTGTGGTTTGACAGCTTGGATAGAATGTGCCCAAGTAAGGATCTGCTGTTACCAATCCGTCCTCAGAGTCTGTGCCAACACCAAATGCATCTGTTGCCCAGGCTGTGATAGCATCGGCGTTGTCAGGCATGCGCATTGGTGTATCGCCAATGACAAATGCAGTGTTGCTACGCTCGTTGTTGAGTGCTACCATGTTGGGAATCAACTCTGGATAGTTAGGTGTAGCAAGCAAGTTGAACTGGCGCTGTTCTTCACGCAGGTCCTGATTTCCATCAATGGATGCCTTCATTGCGGCAACAACCATTTGTCGAACTGCTTTGCGTCCCATGTATGGAGCACCATTGTTTTGTAGTCCACTGGCAGTGACCCATGCATTCTTGACTGTTGGCAGTACCTCATCGGGGAAGCTGGTAGCATTGAAATAATCAACCTGGAAGCTCTTGACGTTGAATCCTGAGCGACGTAGATTAAAGCCCAACATACCTTCTGGATAAAGAGTAGCAGTTGGTGCGTCTAGATCCAGATAGTTCGATGACAACAAACTTGTAATGGTTGGAATTGGATCAGTGATTGGATCTGTGTCGCCATTGGGTGCCCAACGGAAGTCAGCAAACAACACACCATTTTCAGTGGTTTGATCTGTGTTATCTATCAGCACCCATTGGTCTTGTCCGTCCACTGTTTCCCAACGTTTGATAATTGGGTATGCTTCTAAATCACTGGTATCAATCCATAAATCGCCTGGTTCCAAGACACCACCGTTGCTTTGTTCAGTCGGCGCAGTGGTAGAGATAATAGGACCATTTGGATCTGTTTGTGTTAGGTCAAAACCTCTAACATCGTTGGAAACAGTTTTATAACCAACCCAGTTGCCATTGTTTTGTATCATAATGTCAACTTGATCTGTGGCGCTGTAGTACCACAAACGTCCGTCTGCTGGATTTTGATCTGGAGCAGTGTCGCTGGCTGTGTATGTCAAAGTTACCCAATTGCTGAGAGTCAATGAACCTGTGGGATCATCTGGATTGGTATATCGAACACCTACCACGCTGGTATTGATACCAGCATCTGTTACTGGTGTACCAGATGTATCATCAAGCACAATCACACCACCTTGAGTGTGCTGTATCTGGATGGATCCATCGCTGTTGACTCCAGCTGTCACAGGAGCACCGCTTGGAATCACTGCCAAGAATGCTGTCACAAAGTCTGTGGCTGTGGTTCCGCCCAGTGTGGCTGTGACTGGTGTGCTCAAAGTTGAAGAATTCTTTGTGCTATAAGAAATTGTAAATGTTTCAGAGTTAACAAAGGTTGGTGTAGTAGTTGCTCCATTGATGATTGTGGCGCCAATAGCATTTCGCTCATAAATTTTGAGAGTAAATGTATCTAAAATTGTACCAGACAAATTGTCAATTGGAGTTACATTGTATTGTGCATAGGTACTACCAACAGTGATATTACGGCCGCCACCAGATGGGTCCAATGCTTTGTTTGCACTTTCATCATTTTCGTAAACTGGGCAATTTTGTTGTACAAAAAGAGCCAATGGTGAACTAAATTTCTTAACTACAAGGTCGGTACCTTGGTTAACATTGTTGATCTTGTTCCATACCGATCCACTTGGATGTGGCTCTGTGCTGGTCGATCTCCACTGTGGCACTGTATAGCTTGGCGACTGTTGCAAGGCTGGTGCATAGTATGTTGTGGCAGTGATACCAAGGTCGGTCAAAACAGTACCTGTTCCTGCATCAACAAAGAGCACACCACCGCCTGCACTAGAATCATTGTTTTCTGCATAAGAATCAAGATACAGTTGTAGTTTTCCACTGTTGTTGATTGCGCTTACCCCTGGAACGCCACTATTGATTACGCTAACCAATCCGTTAACATTGTTATTGGGTGAAACGGGAACAGTTATTAGAATGTCGTTGAGGTAGAATGTGTTGCCAGCTGTCAATGATGGGTTAGTATTGTTGGCTATCACTGAAGGCCATGAATTTTTCCAATCATCGCTGCCAACCAATACCCATGTGTTGGCTGGCACAACAGGATCGCTGTTGACATTGCCTGGAGTCTTAAAATACACAGGATTGTTGGCATTGGTAGCTACTACACAGTAGTCGCCAATGTTGCCAATAGAATCTTTGGGCACGCCAGATTCAAGATCGTCAGTGCTGGTAATGACAACAGGAGTTTTTAGTACAAATGTATTGGTTGTATAGCTCCACTCAAAAATTCCCCAAGCAGTAGACAAGGTATCTAACCAGTAGGTACCGTTGTCGGGATCGCCTGTGGGACGATTTAGTGTGGCCACAAGTTCTGATAGATCAATGTCTGCTCGTTGTATATAAGCACGATTGCTGATGTTCAACACTGACCAGGCGGCCAGCAACCCATATTCATTGAGTTCGTATCCGTTGATTGGGGTGCCTGCAGAAGTCTTGTAGAAGAATGGATTACCATATGTATTGACCAAATCTCTCTGTGAAGAGATTAAATAAACGTTGTTTGCGGTGGCCGCTGTAGTGCCGGCTGCTACGCCTACACCGCTACCGCTGATCTTGTTCTGCGCTGTTGCGATCAAGATGAACGGTACTGAATTAGTTGGGGCTGGTAAGTAGTTACTTTCGTCAATGATTGTAACTTCTACGCCTGGGGAAACTAGTGCCATGTGTCTGTTCCTTTAATATAAAAAGTGCTATTCATATTTAGCGGCAGGCACTAAAACCACCGTCTATACTTGCCCTTACGTAAGGTTTTGGGTAAATATCTGCATGTCCAGACCTATATGTAAAGCCTGCGCCAAGAGACCAGCCGCTGTAAACTGTTATAAGAATGAAAGAGTTTACTATCGCAGTCGTTGTGACACTTGCATCCGCAAAGGTCGCAAACAAAAACCAGCTGTGTCTAGATGGCAATCAGCTGGTTATAAGAAAAAAATGATCTGTGATCGTTGTGGTTTTAGAGCCAAAAGCGCCGCACAAATTTTGGTGTATCACATGGATGGCAATCTCAATAATTCTGAACTGCGCAATCTCAAAAGCGTTTGTTTAAATTGCACAGTTGAAATCACTCGAGCCGATTTGCCTTGGCGTCGTGGAGATCTTGAAGAAGATCGTTGACTTGTTTATAAAGTTCGTCTAGGGTGCCATTGTTGTCTAGCACAATATCAAAGTCTGTGCCAACCCAGGCAGTTTCGCTGGCATGTACATTGAATTTTTCCAGACGATCTTTGCTCAATGACCACCCAATATGCTTTGGTCCTGCATTTACGGCCACAGCATCGTCATACCATTCGGGTTCTGGACCACGTACTACCCTCAAAACAATTCCGCCCTGATTTCGTATGGCTTTGATTTCGTTGGGGAATCTACAGTCCGAAATTACCACACTGTCACTGCTGTTACGCAGTTTGTTTTCTAAGCTGGCAATCCAGATATCATCATGAAATCCACGACGGCACACTTCTGTACCCCAGTATTGTAGGATCCAACGTGGAGTGATTGCTCGATCCAAGCGTTTGCTCCACCATGGATCTACTTGTTCACGCCATTCACGAGCTTGTTTGGTGCGCCCTTCCAGCATGGTTCTGTCCCAGCCAAACACTGCACTCACAGCATCTTTCAGCGTGTTAGCAAAGCTCTCTCGACGATATTCGTGTATGTTAACAAGATAGTCAGCAATGGTATCTTTGCCGCTTCCGATAAATCCGCATACTCCAATGATCATCTCAGTTCCTTTATGTTTAAATGTCGTAGTGTGTCCTGCAACATGTCAATTTGTCGCTTGCAGTCTTCCAGAGCATGATGGCTGGTGGGTGGTTTAGGCAACTCGGGCCACAGTCCGTACACTGTTCTAGCATCGCGCACATTGTAAAATTGCCATGGTATGGGCTTGCCATAGCTTTTATAGGCATGTTCAAGTATGTTCATGTCATAGGTAGGACCGTTGGCCCAGATTCGTTTGGCATGCCAGGCCATTTTTCCCAGCCCTTCAAGAGCTTGATCCAGCGGTACTCGATTGTCCTCGCCAAAGGCTTCATCACGTGCGGCCGCAGGTTGCGTGGCCCACCAGTCAATAGTGCTTTGTTGTATGCTACGATTTTCCTGGCTTTCTAGTTCTATACGAGCATAGAAATATTGCTCATGATAGCCCGAGCCCAAGGGATCAAACCCCTGTGCGGCTATTGTTAAAATAGTAGTGTCTGGGCCTGTGCCCAATCCTTCAATGTCTATCATGAGATCCATGCTGATAGTATAGCATAGATTTTGATTTAGTTAAAGAGGGGATTTAACCTATAACAAAGGTCAACGGCTCTGAGCCATCTACATAGAGCTTGAGCTCTTCGATTTTGAGATCCATTTGAGTCTGTGCTTCGGCTTTGAGAGCGGCACCGTTTAGGCTGGTGCCACCTTGTGGTCCTGCTATTTGAGCAAACTTTTCACGTGCCTCGCCAATGATCATTTTACAGGCAGCCACAAAATAATCACGTATCCATTGCTGTATTTGCCAATCACTCAATAGAGCTATTTCTGGTTTGAGTTGGTAAACCCAAAGCAAAACAGTTTCACCGGTACCTTTGGGATCACGTATGAATTGCAGTTGCTTGGTCACAGGGTTCCAAGTGTAGTTCATAAATCCACCAAACATACGAGCGGCCAACTCTACATACTGTGTGTAAAAATCGTAAGTGGCCAAACCGCCGGCACTGCTGTAATTTAACAAATAGGTGTTGAGAGTGGCTGAACTAAATGGATCAAAGCTGGATGAGTATGGACCTTGACTGTTGCCAATGGTACGTCGAAACACTTGGCGAACACTCTGTACTTCCTGTGGCAAAGTATAGATATTGAGATCTTCTTGCAGTGTTAAAAAGATATAGCATTCTTCATAGGCATTTTGTGCCCGCTGACGATAGGTGCCAATGGTGCGCTGATATGCCGCTTGATAATGCAGTGGGTCTAGTTCAAGATCCACTATCTGGTCACCCAGAGTTAGACGTGCATACTCAATGAGATTTTGTTTGAGTGTTTCTAGGGTTGCTTCGTTTTGATCTACCATCTGGGGCTCCTTGCCCCAGTATTTAGTAGGCTTTGAGTATGATCAAGTTCTCATTGCCACGCCCATTGTACTTGGTTTCTGTGGCTTTGATGTCTTTGAAATACTTGCGTGATGCTGGTTTGCCCCCAGCTAACAAGGCCTTGAGCTGTTCAGCGGGCTTGCGCAGGGTTTTTTGTTGGCTTTGTACTGTATCCATGCCCACGATGCTGGAACTTTTAACACTGACCGACCCAGCATGGGTATCTGCTACAACGTGAATGAGCTTGCGTTTTTTGGTATCGTATAGCCATGCTTCGCTGGCACCAACCAATTTAGAAGGCAACTCTGATTTGAGCTTGAGTTCTGTAAACTCCTTCAAGAACTTGAATTTAGCAGATAGTTTTTCTGGACTCACTGTTTTTTTAGCACGTGGTTTGCGCTCTACTTTCTTGATCTGCACATAATTACCACAGTCTGCAATGACTTGCTCCCCGAACTTCACAAAGTTCTTGAGCTGTGTTTTTGTCCAAGGACTGTAGCCTTCTACTAACTGTGCATCACGTCCTGCAATGGCTTCTTCGAATTCTGCCACACGCTTTTTCCAGTCATCCACGATAGTATTGACCATCTGCGGAGCGATGTTCATACCTCGTATCAAGGTAATGGGCTTGTAATCTGCTGACATCTTGGCACCAGCTATGATAAAGTCGTCAAACAATCCTTCAATTTCGCCGGCGCATTCACTGACTTTTTCACGCAAACGATCTTGTATGGTAATGCGAGCAGTTTCTGCTTGTTGTTCCGCTTTGGCATCTGCAGATTCCTGTGCCTTGGCTGAAAGCTTCTTGGCCGGTTTATACTTGTTCAACAGTTCTGATACTTGATTTTCGATGTATAATAGTTCGTGCTCGGTAAGGTCTAGACCCATGGTATTCATGCGGCAAAGCCAACCCATGGTGCTAGGTATGCCCTGTTCAGGAATACTACGAAACGTTTTGGCATTTTTGTCCTCGTGACGATCCAACCAATCTGCTACAAACTCTTTGACTTCTTTCTTGCCAAGATAATAATTGTACCAATTGAATGCATTGGCCAAACTGCTCACACGACGGTCGGCTTCGGGCTGGAATTTCCAAGCGGGTTCGTCACCCATGTATTTGGTATCCGCAGATCGAATATGCAGGGGTTTGGCGGGTTTGAGTGTTTGAGCTGTTTTCACGGTCAGTCCTTTTTCATCAATGTTGCAAGTATAACATGGTTTTCAAAATTTTTCAAGGCTTCTTCTGCCTGTTGCATGATTTCCACATATTTGCCTGTGGCTTTTTTACGACGGCGACATTCAACCATTTCAATGCTGGCTAGGCGCAACAGAGTCTGGACGTTGCGATACATAGTCCAAAGCTCTTTTATCCCAAACTTTAGTTTTAAAGCCTGCGAGTGGGTTTGATCTAGCCGATCTGAAAATTCTTGCCAATTTTCCAGGTTCATATAGTATTTTAGCAGTTTTGGATTTTCTGGTCAACCTACCCATAAATACTAGACTATGCCTAGATTAAGTCTTTATCGCCCAAATCGTCAAAACGACTACAAATTTTTAGATCGCACCATTGCTGAAATGTACACTGTGGGCGGTTTGGATATTTACGTCCACAAGTATTTAGGCCCGCAAGCCACACCTGATGTGCCCAGCCAGGATGCTACTCAACCATCCTATGGCTACGAAAATCCTCTGTTTGTTGAAGACTTGCTGTTGATAGAAAACCGAGATCGTGTGTACAGTCCCAATGTCTATGTCATGCGTGGTGTTTACAATCAACAAGACATAGATTTTGATTTGACGCAATTTGGTTTGTTTTTAAACAACGACACACTGTTTATCACATTCCACTACAACGACATGATCAACAGCATAGGTCGCAAACTCATGTCTGGAGACGTGTTAGAGTTTCCAAACTTGCGAGATTACAATCCGTTAAACACAGACTTGCCCAAAGCACTACCAAGATACTATGTAATACAAGACGCGGCATTTGCAAGTGAAGGTTTCAGTCAAACTTGGTTACCACATCTGTGGCGTGTAAAAGCCACTCCTTTGGTTGGAGCACAAGAATATAACAACATACTCAAACGTCCGTTTGCAGAGGAAAACATTTGGGATCCAGGTAATTATTATCCTACAGGATCTAAAGTTTTAGATGGCAACACTTATTATCGTGCTAAGACCAATGTTCCTGTAGGAACAGCTATAACCAATACCACTTATTGGGAAACATACACGCCCGCCACTATACAAGAAAGTATTGGTACTCGGACTAAAGATTACCAACTTAACGATGCTATACTCACACAGGCAGAATTTGAAGTTCCTCTCAGTGGATACGACACTGTTAAGTTCTATATTGTGCCCACAAACCCCGATGGAACTCCTGGTGATCCATATAGTACCACTGCTGATAACACATACATTGATGTTGACACTACCAATGTTGATGCCGACGGAGAGCCGCTGACTCCTCGTGGCGATGGTTACACCATGGGCTATCTCACCGGGGACGGAATCGCACCCAATGGATTGCCTGTGACTCCTGGAATTAGCTTTCCTCCAAACCCTAACGATGGAGATTATGCATTGAGATTGGATTATTTTCCAAACCGGTTGTTCCGTTACAACGGTCGTAGTTGGCTCAAAATTGAAGACAATGTTCGTACCAATCTCACTCCTGGAACCAGTAACAATACTTTGCGTAGCAGTTTCGTCAATAATACATACACTACATCCACTGCGGATCAAGGCAATATACCTAGTCGTCAAAGTCTTAGCGAGATACTCAAACCCCTGGCCGACAATGGCAACGACGGTGGAGACAAAACTGCCAATCCGTATCCGCCTACACAACCTGGACAACCATCGAGCTAAACTATGCAACAATTTTTTTATGATGAACAAATACGTAGATTCTTGTTGCAATTTACAAGGATTTTTTCAAACTTTCAAGTAGAGTACGGCAAAGATGCTGAAGGAACAGCGGCATTGTTACGTGTACCTATCCGTTACGGTGATGCTAGTCGCCAGGCACAAACTGTGCTTCAGAATAACTCAGCTTCTGCCTTACCAAGCACACCGCTGATGACTTTTTATATAACAGAACTTGAATACGCTAGAGATCGTGTGCAAGAACCATATTTTGTTGACAAACAAAATGTGCGCCAACGCTATTACGATCAGGACACAGACACCTACGAAACTACCCAGGGCAATGCATTTACTGTAGAAAGACTGATGCCTGTTCCGTTTAATCTTGGCATACGGTTGGATCTATGGACCAGCAATACCAATCAAAAATTGCAGATACTAGAACAGATTTTAACTTTGTTCAATCCAGCATTAGAAATACAAAGCACTGATAATTATCTAGATTGGACTAGTTTAAGTGTATGCGAGCTTGAATCGGTGACGTGGACTTCTCGCAGTATTCCTCAAGGTACTGAAGATCCTATAGACATTGCCAGCCTGCAATTTACATTGCCCATTTGGATATCGCCTCCTGCCAAGGTCAAGAAATTAGGTGTAGTACAAAAAATCATTGCGTCCATGTACGATGCACAAGGTGATGCCGTAGAAGCGATCACCAATAATGATTTGCTATTGGGCACAAGACAAAAATTTACGCCGTACAACTATCAAGTGTTGTTGATCGGTAACCAACTACAGGTGCTACAGTCCAGCGCAGTGGTCGAAGGTGAAGGAACGATCAACCCAGATCAATCTCCGCCTAGCAATTTGATGTGGCATGCTGTGGTCAACATGTTTGGTGATTTACAGAATGGAATAAGCCAAGTCAGACTTGACAATCCATTTGATGAAACTATAATAGTAGGAACAGTGGCCTATCATCCCAGCGATGATAGATTTCTATTGTTCACAGTAGATGAAGATACCATACCACAAAATACCTTACAACCAGTGAATGCTATAGTTGATCCTCAAAGAAATGGGCCCGGAGAAGGACTTCCGGTAGCTGCCACTGGCCAAAGATATTTGTTGGTAGGTGACACTGGCGCCGCTAATTTTAACAGTGGTGCAGAGGCATGGACAGGAGTCAACGGCGAAATCCTATACGCCACAGCCAACGATATCATTGAATACGACGGTGAAAAATGGAACATTGCATTCTTACATACCAATGTCAGTGACGTGCAATATGTCACTAATCTTACCACCGGTATACAATATCGATGGGCTCAAGGTCAGTGGCTCAAGAGTTATCAGGGATTGTATCCAGCAGGATCTTGGAGTTTGGTACTTTGAACGCAGTGGGTGTTTGGTTCTACTCAGTCACTACCAACAGATATCTTTACCTGTTGCGCAATGATGATCGTAATCCTGGAACCTGGGGGTTGCCTGGAGGCAAGTGTCATCGTGATGAAACTTTGTTAGAAACTATCAAAAGAGAATGCATCGAAGAGCTAGGCCATTGGCCCGAAGAAATAAAGCTAGTACCCATAGAAAAATTTACCAGTCCTGACGGTAATTTTTCTTATCACACATTTTTTTGCAGTGTATCCACGGAGTTTACACCCATACTCAATGATGAACATCATGGCTGGGCCTGGATTGACTCGACTACCTGGCCCAAACCATTGCATCCAGGGCTTTGGTCAACTGTGAATTTTGAAGAAGTAAAACAAAAAATGGTTGCTGTACAACAACAGTATCAAACATCACAGTGAAGTACAAACTGTCTGTAATCTAAAACTTCCGCATTTTTAAATGCACGCCACTCGTTGTGTGGAGCGGCATGATCTGTAACAAAATAAAACTTGGTATTTGGATATGCCGCAAGTACCTGTTTAATATCAATTATATGTTTGTGATCAATGTGATGTTCGCTAGTTGTGCCATCTACTCCTAACAAGAACACTTCGTTGTGTCCATCAAATGCGGCAAGATATGCGGCAGCGGCTGGGGGTGCTAGTCTGAGACAGTAAGGAATAAGATAAAACTCGCCTGGCATTTTCAAACAGTTAGTGATCAAAGTATACACCACCGACTTTTCACTGTAATTGGATGCGATAATTTCATTGAGAGTTGGAATATCATATTCAACGCAAAAATCCAAATGCATTTTTTTCCAAGTACCTTCACAGCCATAGGTCTGTAACTTTTTCTGTCCTAACAATCCACCACCATGATTGGACACAGCAGTTACCACATCCTGTCTTAGGCTGTGCCCAGCACCAATCACAACTGCACGTCCTGAGATGTGTTGGTTGATTATGGGGTTTTCAATGTATTCTTTTTCTGTGATCTTTTGACCATCTCTGTAGATAATCTTTGTGATGACAAATTCGCCATCGTAGTTTGCTCTATATCGTTCTTTGTTGATCATAATCTTCCTACCATGATTTCAATGGTTCCTTCAGTTTCAGTTGAATAGCTATCTAACGCTTTGCCTATCACACATCCTGGAACATAGTTTTCCATCTTGCAGGCTACGCCAGAAATTTCACTGCTCATCAGTAGATCACCTTTGTTTATTGGCCCAATCACTCGACAAGGAACCCGTCCCAACAGTGCCACTGCCGCAACATGGTCACCTGTCAGCCCACGGTTCATCAATACTCCTGGATTTTCAGACACAGTACCAGCAATTGAAGTTTGACCAACTATGTTGCTTTGTGTAACTTCTTGGTCACCACCAATAATCAAAACAGTACCAACGGGATAATCTGCATCTGCTAGATAATATTCTGCAACGTCAGCGTACTGAGCTGATGTGGCTTTGGCAAATACTGTATTGAAGTAACTGCTTGATGTTCCGATATTACCTACACCATTGGCTTGCCCATTGTTGATACCACCTGACCAAAATGTTGCTATAGTGGCGCCGCCTACATTGGCTCGGATGTTACCACCCGAACTAATAACAGCCATTGTAGAAGTTCCATCAGCTATAGAAGAAGCTGTAGTCCACGTAACTCCAGAGCCAGTGCTGGCAAGAACTTGTCCTGAAGCTCCAACTCCGCCATTGGCAGTGATAGTGCCAGACATTACTACATTGCCCAATGTTTTATTGAGCATGGTTTGTGTTGAATTCGCGCCTATCAATGGATATCCGCCAGGATGTGATCCATCATGCACACGGATTACATCTAAATCAGTGTCAATGCTGAGCTCGCCAGCTGAGCCGGTAAACGAGTTATTTTGTGCTGTGGTTCCCCTACGGAACTGTAAAACGGTTGGCATTGAATTCTCCTGTTTCTTTATTTATTTAGGTTAGTATTCCAAGATCCACAGGTTCTAATACTTCTCCGCCGGGATCCATCATGCTGTAAACTTCACCTAAGTTTACCCCAAAAGCGTCAGTAGCCGATGACTCAAACGGCGTTTCCTGTGAAGTTTGCACAAAATTAAAGCTAAGATCAAAATTTCCAGTAGATCCAGGAACTGGTGACACTGTGCTGTTGGGATAACTTGTTGCTGAACTACCACCGCCTCCTCCTGTTTGATCTACCCAACTTAGCCCACCTGACCCATTGGTACTGAGCACTTGGTCAGCGTTGCCATAACCAGTAGGGAATATATAGGTATAGTTGCCAGTAAGTGTAGCCGGTGACCTAAGTCCTATATAGTTGCTGTTATCGCTGTCATTGAGATAGAGTATTCCGCGATTCTGTATTTCAACGTTAGACGACGCTTTAATCAGAGCGCCGTGAATATTGCCTGTAGCTATTACTTGTCCAGCTGTAACAATATTGCCACCTGTGATGTTGCCCGTTGCTACTACCTGTGCACCGGTAGTAAGATTTCCTCCGGTGATGTTGCCGGTAGCTGTGATAACACCAGCAGTACCAAGATTACCAACATTGGCGTTTCCTGTAACAGACAGCGTTACTGTAGATACTAGAGCGTTGGACGTAACATTAGCACCAGTAACATTACCAGTGGCAGAGACTGATCCGGTGCTGGTGATAGCGCCGCTGAGCATGGGTTGATACACTGCATTGGTAAAATTTACTGTAGTGGTTGGCTCTGGTACCACATTACCAAACAGTTTCCATGTACCGTCGGTAGCATCTCGCACCCAGCCACCGTGTTGATCCACACCGTCATCATAGGTTACTATGAAACCAAGATCTACCAAGTTACTGGTATTGTTGGCTCCTAAGAATATCAAAGGATCACCTACTACCAGATCGGTCACATTGGCATAGTTTACATTGCCTGTAATAGAGACATTGCCTGCTACAGAAAGATTGCCAGAGATGGTCAACCCATTCAATGTGCCAAGACTGGTCACATTAGGTTGCGCGGCTGTTGTCAATGTGCCGGTCAACAATGTACCAGAGACATTACCACCAGTGATATTACCTGTGACTCCTAGCGTGCCTGCAACATTAGCTCCACTTGAAGATACTACTAAAACATTAGACGTACCAGCAATACCGATTGTAACATTAGAGTTGGCAGATACCACCTGTACATTTGAAGTACCATTGGAAATTTTTGTAGTATCAACAGAACTTTGACTGATAGTAGCTGGAGTTGTTCCATCTGAGGCATATAATCCAAATATATTTGATCCGTTGTCTTTAAGTAAAAGATTACCCAAATATATCGAATTACCAACAACATCAATAATACCGCCTACGTTTATATTACCACCAATACCAGCACCGCCTACCACAGTGAGAGCACCTGTTGTGGTATTGTGAGAACTCATAGCATTGCTGATCTCTATCATACCAAATTGACCTACAGAGGTGGTAGGACTTGTACCAGTTAAAATAAATTCAGCACCATCAGGCCCGGTCAGTATCAAACTACCAGTGGCTATGTCTGCGGATATGAGAGCGCCGCCAATGTCAATGGTATTGGCTGCTAAGAATATTTCTTTCCAACGTTGGGTAGGTGATCCAATATTGTAAGTGACGTTGGCTGACGGTAAAAGATTACCTGTAAATGTGGATCCACCATTGACTGTGAGGGTACCAATGTTGGCCGTACCAGTGGTAGTAAGATTTCCTCCGGTGATGTTGCCAGTGGCTGTGATAGCTCCAGCAGTGCCAAGATTGCCCACGTTGGCATTGCCGGTAGCATTGAGTGTACCGGTGATGTTAGCACCTGTTGTGGTGGCTACAAGCACTATGGAAGAATTTGGAGCCAACGCGATATTGGCAGCAGATGTGGTATTGATTTGTAGTGAAGTTCCAGAATCAAAGATGTTACCACTGAGTAAAAGATTGGCACCCGACACATTGCCGGTGATATTGGCATTGCCAGACACGCTTAAAGAATTAGCTATAGAAACAATGGCATTGGCCAAAAATGACACAGTGCCGTTACCTGCTACTGGACCAACACTAATGTTAGTTGTAGATCCTGCCGCCCCGAGTGTTCCAATACTAATGGTCTTGGTTGACCCAGATGCAGTGACTCCGTTGCCAATGGCAATAGTTTGAGTTGCAGTGCTACGGCCAATGGCAATTGCACCAGTGGCTGAGGTGCCACCAATGGTCAAAGGACCACTGGTCTGGCCGGTCATTATATTGAGTGTGCCACTGGTTATGGTAGTGAATAAACTGGTGGTGCCGGTGGTAGTTGTAGTTGCCACATTAGGCGTAGACATTGATGTAGCATGGCTGGCTAACGCAACAGTCAAAATATTAGTGCTGGGATTGAAAGTTAGGCCTGTATCATCAGCGAATAGTGATCTATAACCACCAGCTGAGCCACTTGGACTTACATAAGGTAAATTGTAGGTTACGTTGTCATCTGGAGATTCTGTAACAAATATAAAGTTTGCGACATTGGCCGTGCCTGCAAGATTTCCAATAAAGTTAGGAGCTGTGATATTGCCAGTGGCATTGATGGTGCCAGTGACATTGGCGCCTGTGGTTGTTGCGACTACTACGTTTGTTCCATTTGGAGCAAGTGTAACATTACCACTTGATCCAGTGATCAAGAACAATGCACCTGTATCAACAATATTACCAGATAGATTTATATTGCCACCGGTTATGTTGCCAGTGGCTGTGATCTGCCCTGCTGTGCCAAGATTGCCCACGTTGGCATTGCCAGAAACGGTAATAGCAGTTAAGTTAGCATTGGTAGCACCCAGGTTACCAACGTTGGCATTGCCCGTCGCTGACAGCACGCCACTGGTTATAAGGTTACCGCCGGTGATATTGCCCGTGGCCACAACAGTATTGGCATTGACTTCTGGAGAAGCTCCTGATAATACAGTCGTGCCGCCAGCAGGATTGGTAATGATAACTGCTGTGGCATTGGCAGAGATTTGTGCGTTGCCAAGATAGATAGTGGAGTTGGCTAGATAGATATCTTTCCATCGGCTAGTAGTTGTACCTAGATCGTAAGTGACATTGGCCCCAGGTAATACGCTACCATAAAAAGTTGGACTGTCATTGACTGCAAATGTTATAGTATCTGTTGTAGCATTGCCTGTGATTACAATGTTATTGCCAGTTGAGAATGTAACTGTGTCGCCCACAATGTCTGCCAGTACCGCAGTGCCATTGGCATAGATGTTGCCAAACGCGAATGCAGAGTTCTGTTCAAAGGTCAGTGCAGTGACGCCAATGGTGATGGGATCGTTTGTGGTCAGTTTCCACTGGGTGTCTTTATAGGTCACACCTTCGGTGACCATGACGATGGTTCCAGCATTGAGTTCGCCGGACTCGTTGGTATCTACTGATCTAATCCAAGTGCCATTTGATCCTGTGCCCAACACTGATACCTGATAAACACCGTTTTGGCTACCAGTGGATTGGCCGGCTACTAGGATTCTGCTACCTATGCTCAAACTCACACCATCCACTGTGCTGGGCGCACCGCCTGCCAGTGTGACGTCGGTCAGCGTGATCACGCGGACCGCTTGTTTGTAGTCTATGTCAAATATCTGATAGGCGCGAGGTTTAGTTAATCCCATGTTTTACCCAGGTTTGATATATTTATGGAAAAAAATAGGGCCAACCAGTGGCCCTATTTTTGGTAAGTTTGCGCAGATTACAGGCGCCCTACTACGACTTCTATCACACCTTCCGTGCCATCAAAGTCTTCCAGTGCTTTGCCTATCACAGTGCCCACACGTGGATCTGGTTCGGCTCTAGCACGACCATCTGCTGTGGATACCATCATGTCGCCTTTGCGCACAGGACCTGTGACCCGGGTTGGTACACGACCTGTGAGTGCTACAGCAACAATGTGATCACCTTCCAGTGCAGAATTCATGATGTAACTTGGATTGGTAGAAATCACACCAGCCACACGCTTGCATGCTTCTTCGGTGCAACCTGTGACTTCGGCTGATCCGCCAAAACATACCACTGTGCCGGGTTCTAGATTGGTATCTGCCGCATACATCTCGGCCAAGTCAGCGTATTGTGCTGAGGTGGCTTTGGCAAATATGGTATTGAAATAACTGCTGGATGTTCCAATGTTGCCTACACCGTTGGCCTGCAGATTGTTGATACCAGCCGAAGTAAATGACACAATACCAGAACCGCCTACATTGATATTGACATTACCGTTGCTGGTAGCGCAACTCACATTGGACGTTCCATTGGCGATGGTAGTGGTATCAACGTTATTGGAACTCAGTGTGCCAGGTGTTGTTCCATCCGGTCCAAAGAATGCCAAGGTGTTGCCCGAGGTGTTCTTGAGGACGATGTTGCCCAGCGTGATCGAGTTACCACTGAAGTAGCCATCTCTCCATCTCAGCGCAGAACTGCCCAAATCATAAGTGACGTTGGCTGTGGGTATCAAATCACCGGTGATACGCACATCGTTGTCGGTGTCAACCACTTCCACGGCAGCATTGCCGTTGACGTTAGAAATACCTTTGACCGTGACCGTGGTAGTGATCTCTCGCACCTCGATAGTATCAGACACCAGAGGTGCTTCTGTAAATGTCAGCACATTGCCTGTCACGGAATAGGCCAACACAGGAATCTGTAGCACACCGTTGATCGAAACGATACAGGAGTCTGTGGTCTGGCTAGTGCCCAATGTGTATGCTACAGTAGATCCATCTCCGTTGAACACTTCTGAATCGATTACTGTGAACACAGTGCCCGCAGATACCCACGAGTCTGCATCATAGAATTCCAAACTGTCCAGCGTGGTGTTGAAACGGATCATACCAGTGACGCCAGTGGCCGGACGCTGTGCGGAGTTACCGCGTGGTATCAGGATTGAGTTACTGGATTGGAATGAAACTACGGCATTGGCTACCTGTGTGGAGTTACCAAATGACGCTGTAGACGTGCCTGCATCAACATAGAATATGTTGGCAGTGGTGTCACTGTTGACCGCAAAGTCTGTGTCAGAGCTGTCACTGTTTACTGTGACGCGACCTGTGCGGCTGGTTATACTGGCAACATATAAATTGCCGTTGGTGATATCAATGCCTTGTGTAGATGCTACTGCACGCACATTGGCTTCTGCTGTGTTGCCAACAAATATTTTTACGTTGCCGTTGGTAGAACCCAGCATTAAATTACCACGTGACGTGCTTCCACCTGTTTGTGCGTTGGCCACTACGTATAAGTAACCGTCATTGAGTGAAGAAGTGTCGCCAAAGAAAGCAGGATCATCATGAGTGCTGGAACCAATACCCATGTCAATGAAAAATGTGGAGTCGGTTCCGTTGTCAGCAGTGGCCACATAGTCTGTAGATGCAATGGGGCCAGCGTTGATGTTTTCAAAGTTAATCTGGCTGTATGAATTGGTGTTGCCCGAAAACTGTGCTACTATGTTGGAACCCAGAGGGGTAAATCCTGCAACACCTGCTTGTATGGCCAAGTTACCTGTGGGCGCTTGACCAAAGAAAATACCAGAAACATTGGCTACGATATTGCTTGTGGAAGTAAAGGTACCAATTACTGTGCCATTGCCGGTTATGTAGAGTTGTTGTGCATTGATATTGCCACTCAACGCATTGAGATTGGCCGAAGTGTTGATATTGCCTGTGGCATCGATGCGGCCGCCTGTGGATATATTACCGCCTGTGATGTTACCAAGAACGGTCAATGCATCAGTAGTGGCATCATATGTGATTCCTGCATCACCGGCAATTAAACCGTTGTTGTTGAACAAAATCTGTGTGTTAGAACCTGGCGCTACAAATGGACCAGAAATGTTGCCTACTGATACTACGCTTTCAGCATAGATATTGCCTGCTTGGAACGTGCCATACTGCACCACATTGACGATGTTGTTTCCGCTGAAGTTTACATTGGCAGCAGCTACAACGTTGCCGGTAGAGTTATCCCAGAATACCGAAGCATTACCTTTGCCTGTGGCTGCTTTGTAGTATTCCATGTAGATACCACGATCCATACCATCATCTGAGGTCAACGGTGCTCCATTGGCACCTGTGCCCATGATGATTATGGGATCTTCTACCCGCAAGTCATCGATGTTGATGTAGGTCAGATTGCCTTGGACCACTAAGTTGCCACCAATAGTAGCGTTGCCTGTGGTCTCCAGATGAACAGCATACAGAGTGCTGTTAGCAGTGATATTGCCACCAAAAATATTGCCAGTGGCAGAAATGTTTGCTCCGCTGGAAATCAAACCGGTTGCCACAACAGCGGCGTTTGATATAAGATTACCACCGGTAATATTGCCAGTTGCGGATACAGTGGTGGCAGCAGATACGGAAGCATTACTTACCACATTGCCACCTGTGACATTGCCAGTGGCACTCACAGTGGTTGCCGCTGACACTGCGGCGTTGCTTACTAGGTTACCACCAGTGATGTTACCGGTAGTGTTTATTTGTCCAGATACACTGAGGTTGCCAAGAGCCAGATTACCAGTAATGGTAACGTTACCAATCACAGCGCCACTGGAAATCAAATTACCAGCAGTGACATTACCTGTGGCATCGATGTTGCCAGTGGTAGAAATGTTACCACCGGATATGTTACCAGTGGTTGTTGAAATATTGCCTGCGGCTATGACAGCCGCATTGGAAACCAAGTTACCACCGGTGATGTTACCGGTAGCGGAAATTTGACCCACTGTGGAAAGATTGCCGGCACGCACATTGCCAGTGATGGCTGCATCCGTGATAATATTGCCGACCAAACTTGTGGTGCCGTTGATGACGATGTTGCCACCAATGTTGGCGTCATTGGTGTGGAAACTGGCGTAACTAGCGATAGTGACCGTGGTATTGGTAGTGGTGTCATTGGTGAATACCGTGACAAACTCACCTTGAGATTCATCCCAAACAAAAGCGATGTTTTGGCTGCTGCCACGTTCGCCAATGAAACCAATGTCCAAACTAGGAGCACCTGATTGATTGGCGGCCAGCAACAGTATGGGATCTTCAATAACAACACTGACTGTGTCAATGGTTGTGGTAGTTCCGTTGACTGTCAAGTTGCCAGATACTGTAAGATCTGATCCGTAGACCAGACTGTTGGCTATTTTGCCTGCTGTGATTGAGTAATCTTGCAGTTTGACGCCTGCGTTGATACCAAGGTATACGTTACCGGTTGATGAATCGGTAATCTGATTGTTTTTTATCCGTGTAATGGCCATAATATGTCACTTCGCTCCGCTCTATGGTATTATTTAGCGGTCCGGCCAAAAAGATCTGTTACCAGGCGCCAATCACTATCATAATTTTGTGCGGGCCTGCACCGCACGTTTCCAGTGCTTTGCCCACGATCACACCCGGGCGCCAGTCATTATCTGCTAGTTTTTCTGCATGTCCAGCACGGCCTGACGTGGTCAGCACATCGCCTTTGGCCACAGGACCTACCACCCAGCAAGGTACACGTCCTGCCATGGCTATGGGCACACCTGCTTGACCTGCGTTCATGATATAGGCAGGATCAGTGGAAATCACACCGGCCAATCGTTGATCAGCATACTGGTAACTTTCTGTGACTTCGCTGTCGCCCGCAAAAATCATTACCCACCCGGGCTGATAAGCGCCATCGGCAGCAAAATATTCCGCCAAGTCCGCATACTGAGCAGATGTTGCTTTGGCAAATATAGTATTGAAATATGTGCCGCTGGAACCAATGTTGCCAACGCCGTTGGCATTGTTGTTGAATATGTTGCCTACACTTAAATTGCCAGTGCCAACATCTAGCCCGCCGCCGCTGGATATCGTGGCAGGAGTGGTCCCATCTGCGGCAAAGAAACCAATGGCATTGCCAGTTTGGTTGGTCAGTATCACGTTGCCAAGATAGATCGAATTGCCTGCTAGATATAGATCATTCCATCTCAGAGTGGTGTTGCCCAAATCATAAGTGACGTTGGCTGTCGGTAACAGATTGCCTGTGATATTGACTTGTGCGGTAGCGTCACTGACATTTACAATAGCATTGCCAGCGGAGTTGCTGATTTCTGTGACCACTTGTAACTGGCTTATGAAACGTATTTCAATTTGATCCGCCACCGATGGAGCTTCTGTGAATGTTATGACGTTGCCTGTGACAGAGTAAGCAAAAACAGGAACTTGGCTCACACCGTTGATGCTGACCAAAATAGAATCAGATGTAGCAGTTTCATTCAAGGCAAATACCGAAGTTGCGCCATCGCCATTGATAATTTGGCTGGTGATATCTACTAAATCTTGACCTACCACATCCCACTCAGTGCCGTCATAGACTTCGACCAACAATGTATTGGTATTGAATCGCAACGCACCTTGATCAGGTGATCCGGGACGCTGTGCAGTATTACCCGTGGGTATGGTCAGCGCAGTGGTGCTAGTAATCTGTGTCACACCAGCAGAGGCAGGTATCAGCACTAGATTACCTGTTGTGGCTGTTAAAGTAACGTTGGTGTTGGATGTGATTGCTGTGCCGTCAATGGTAAAGTTATCAACTATCAACTGGCCTTGGATATTGGCTGTGGTTCCATTGAAGGTAAAGTTAGCACTGTCCACTAGATAACTATCGGTGCCAACGTATACCACACGATTGGCAGTTAGGGTGGATACTTGCACATTGGCGCCAGTAACCAAGGCATTGCTTACTATGTTTCCGCCGGTGACATTGCCTGTGGCCGATATGGTAGTTGCTGCCGATACGGCAGAATTGGAAATTAAATTACCAACACTGACGTTGCCATTGACGTTTGCCTGTCCTGTGGCTGAGATATTGGCCACATACAAATCGGTTATGCTAACATTGCCAACCACTGCTGAATTGGCAATGAGATAGTTGCCCTGCACGTTGGCTGGCGTGGTTATGTTGCCTGTGCTGGTCAGTGTTCCTAGATTGATGATGTTACCACTGGTCACATTGGCCAAGATAGTGATATTACCACCATTGATGTTGCCGGATCCTACAGATAAATTACCTGCTGTGACGTTGGCGACAATGACTGCGCTGTTGGCTATGTTTAGATCTTGTCCCGATATCAATGCGTTGGATATGACATTGCCACCAGTGATGTTACCAGTGGCAGTGATTGTTGTAGACGCACTGATCGCGGCATTGGAAACTAAATTACCACCGGTAATGTTACCGGTAGCTGATACAGTAGTAGCAGCCGATACAGCGGCGTTTGATGTCAAGTTACCACCGGTAACATTACCGGTAACATTGACGTATCCGGTGGCTGAGATATTTCCTACATCTAGATCTGTGATCGTGACATTGCCAATCACGGCTGAATTAGCAATGAGATAGTTGCCTTGCACATTGGCAGGAGTGGTGATGTTACCGGTACTGTCTATTGTTCCAAGATTAACGATGTTACCACTGTTTACATTGACTGTTACAGTGATATTTCCAGTTGAAATATTTCCAGAACCAGTAGAAACATTACCTGCTGTGACGTTGGCAGTAATGACAGCACTGTTAGCGATAGAAAGATCTTGACCAGTGATCAATGCGTTGGCTATGACATTGCCACCAGTGATGTTTCCTGTGGCAGAAATTTGGCCTGCTGTGGCTAGATTACCGCTGACTGTGTTGCCAACAATCAGCGCAGATTCTCCGTAGAGATTACCAATTTGCCAAGTTCCAAATTGATTGACAGTCACTATCTCGTTGGCGATGGTCACATCTTTGGCTGCCAGGAGATTTCCTGCGGAATTATCGTAACCTATGAAAGCAGATTTCTCAGAAGTTGAATAATACCACAGTTGCTCGCCGCGATCCTTGCCATCATTGGTAGTCAATGGAGTGTTGTTGGCTCCACGACCCATGGAAATGATTGGGTCCTCAATGTTGAGGCTGGTCACATTGTTGTAGACTAAATCGCCATTGACAGTGAGATTGCCATCTATGATAGCATCGCCGTTGACTTGTAGATTGCCTTGGGCAGTGATGTCATCGCCAGTGATTGACCCAGTCACAGTGAGCGTGTCTGTTTGGATGTTACCACCGGTGCCATATCCTACCTGGAAGATATTGGTTGCTTGGTCATAGGTTAAATTAGCGGATGCGCCAAAATCACTGTTGAGGTTGTATTGTATCTGGGTATTGGACCCAGCGGGCTGTTGGAAATCAACAGGAGCACCATTGGCATAATAGTATCCATCAGTGAGTATGTTGCCCACTGCGGCATTGCCGGTGATCGTGAGTGTGATTCCACTGATAGAACCGTTGGATATGATATTGCCACCCGTGATGTTACCAGTGGCAGTGACAGTGGTAGCGGCCGATATGGCAGCATTGGATATGACATTGCCACCCGTGATATTACCAGTGGCCGATATAGTGGTTGTGGCTGATATGGCAGCATTTGAAGTCACATTGCCACCGGTGATATTGCCAGTGGCAGAAATTGTAGTCACAGCAGATATGGCAGCGTTTGACACTAAATTACCACCTGTGATATTGCCAGTGGCACTCACAGTGGTAGCGGCACTGATAGCGGCATTTGATGTCAAGTTACCACCGGTGATGTTACCAGTGGCCGATATAGTGGTTGTGGCTGATATGGCAGCATTGGATATCACATTGCCACCCCATACATTACCCGTGGCTGCCACAAATCCTTGAGTGCTGAGATTACCGACTATCGCTGTTTCGGTGGCTGTGAGAGTCGCGGTATAGACACCAAGATTGGCATTTAGATTGGCGGCCGTGATATTGCCATTGACTGTGAGGCTGTTGCCTACAGCATTACCAATGTTGGGTGTGACCAAATTGGCCCCGGGCTTGACTGATATATTGCCCGATCCGTCAAAGGCCGTGGTGTCGTTGTCCACCTTGGCAGCGAACACAGTGCCATTGAGCACCAAACCTGCGGCTGTGTTGGCCGAGTAGACTTGGCTGGCACTAAACTGTGTGAATTCAATGTTAGCATAGCCAATGATAAATGGACCTGGAGGTGCTGTTTTTACATAACTTTCTCCGGCTCCGGTGTTACCTGCCTGAACATAGAAATAGGAACCTTGGTCCAGACCAGTGGAAGTATCTGGTTCGTATGTATCCGTATCGCTAGAACGTGTGAGTATCCATGGCGCAGACACATTACCAGTCTGGCTGACCACATACACACCATTTTCATAGGCCAAGGCTTGCTGATAAACCAACACACGCTGACCCACTGTGGGATTGACACCATCCACGGTGAGTTGAGCATTGACATTGGCAGTGAGCGTGGCTCCTATACCAGAATTCACTGTCACACCTTGTGTGAGACCAGCCGCCGATGTGATGTTGGCCACTGGTACACCATTGTAAATGGTAGTGAGCACGGCCGCTGATGCATTGGGAGTAGATACTACAAAATAAGCAGTGTTGCCTGCGATGCCAGAAAAAGAATTTGCAAACCACAGTTGATCATTGATCTGCAGATTGGCCGCTGAAGAAAACACTACCACGTTACCTGCTATGGTATCTGTCACTGTGAAAGTGTTGCCGCCTTGGGTATAAGTTGCGGCGGGCAATGCTACCGGAGTCTCAACATAGACTGGAGTGTGGATATGGATTCCCGATGACACCGCATCGTCAACATATTGTTTGGTAGCGGCATCATAGGACTGTTGTGGATTGGACAGCCCATTGATCCACTGTGAGTTCATCACTATGTTGCCAGTGCCGTCCCATTGTAGCACACCGCTGGCAGAATTCAGCGTGAGATCACCAGAACTGGTTGTGACAGTGTTGGTTACAATGTTGGGTGCTGTCACATTGCCAATGGCCACTATGTTGCCAGAAGAATACAAGTTGCCACCATTGATATTGCCAGTGGCCGTGATTGTTGTGGCCGCTGAAATAGCGGCGTTGGATATGACATTGCCACCCGTGATATTACCAGTGGCAGTGACAGTGGTTGCAGCTGATATGGCAGCATTGGACACGATGTTGCCACCTGTGACATTGCCACCCACTGTGACTGTGTTTGAAATGTTTACGATATTGCCAGTGAAATACTCCTGCACCACCAGATTGGCCACTACCAGGTTGCCAGATATGCTGACATTACCTATCACAGCGCCGGTGGATATCAAGTTACCAGCAGTTAAATTCGCAGTGACGGCTACATTGGTGCCATCATAGGTAAATCCAGAATTAGTTAGAGCTAACTGTGTAGACCCAGCATAAAATACGCCATTGGCCGTGGCCGAAGTGATGCGAACATTTGACGCATTGGCCACACCCAAAACTGTGAAATCATCCGCAGGTGTGCTGGTTAGCACGCCAACACGATTGTTGTCTACATCAAAGTAGATCAGGTTGCCCTGGATGCTGAGATTGGCACCACGTTGCAGGTTGTCCTGCAATATATTGCCGGAAATGCGAGATATTGCCATCGATAGCCCTTTTTACTATTTATGGGCTTATGGTTGTGTGGGCGCGACCACGCTCCTGATGACGTTTATGGGCTCGCCATCGGGCGGAGCCGAAGTAAAAGTTATGTCGTAACCACCGCCCGTGATTGAGTATGTGGTACCAGGTTGCTGATACACAGAACCTATGAACACAATGACTTGATCATCTGCAGAAATTGCTGTGGTATTGGTGAGGCTAAAAGTCAAGGTAGAGCCATCGCCGGTGTCGCTGTAGACATCTACATTGAGTTCTCCGCCTATGCCCACAGGGCGAAATACAGAACCGTTGAAAAATTCCAGCGTGCCTATGTCTGTGTTATAACGGAAACTGCCAAAAACCGGTGCTGTGGGACGTGTGCTGGAATCGCCAGCAGGAACCACTATGCTGGAACTACCGCTTTGCAGTTGACGATTTTTGACAAAGTAACCCATTAGATAGTGGTGAAACTTGCGACTGTGGTGATAGCATTGTTGGCATTGGCATCGGCCCGCACTGTATCGCCTGGTCCCAACAGCAGTTTTTCACTGCCCGCATACAACTGATAGGTATCGTTGGCAGTGATCAACAGTTGGCTCAATATGGTGTTGCTGTTGCCGGCTGAGCTACCGCTGGGCACCACATACACATTGGCAACCACGTTGCCAGCTGAGTAGTTTGTGAAACTCAAAAATGTGATAGCCGTGTTGCCCGAACTGGTGTAGATATTACCGGCTGCTGTTGTTACGTTTCCTACTGCTATAGTCATGATCTGTTCCTTAGAATATTATGCTGAAAACAATGGCTTTGGATTTGCTTATCAACTCATCCTGATTGGCATCGTTGTTGAAGTATATGCCAGTGCCTCCGCTACCAGGCACATCGGATGTTATTGTGGCCGCATTGCCAATGGCAGTGGGAGTGGCGCCGTTGTATTCCAGCACCAAAGTTCCATCTAGTGTGAGTTCGCTGGTGGCATAATCAAATGTCAGACCGGCATTGCCACCAAATGTGCCATCTCCGTTGTTGAACTGCACCGCTGTGTTTGAACCACCCGGAACTACTGTGTTACCTGTGGCGATAGGAGTCCATGATCCTGTCAAGCCCGTGGTGTCTGTGGACGAGGTCAGTTCCCATTGTGCTGTGTTGTTGTTGTATCGCAGGCCCGCAAAGTTTGAAGCAGTGCGATGCGTGAGCAAACCAGAATTTGATGCGTAGCTTCCTGTGTTGGACGAGTTGACCAGGATGAACGGATCTTTGACATTGAGTTCGTCCACATTGATATAGGTCAAATTACCTTGCACCGTCAAGTTTCCACTCACAGTGGTATCCGTGTCGATATAGACCTTCTGCGTGGGAGGATCAATGGTCTGGATGTAGTAATCGCCGTCGATGCGTTTGTAACTGGTCATATCTGCCCTTTTGCTGTATTTAGCAGGGTTTGGAATTCCAAAATTGGCATGCTACGCAGATTTTTCACTGTGTCAAAACCGGCCACTCGAGCGGATTGCAGGCCTTCTACCCGTATGAATTCTCTGGCAGGAAAATCCCCACAGATCTGTATGATCTGTTTGACCCAATTGCCGCTGAATGTGGGCGGATCCTGGCTTTTTTTGTAGAACTGCGTGTCAGCATAGAGATTGTTGAACTGCCCATTGGTGGTTCCAAGATCAAATCCCAGCAGGTAAATGCAGTGATATCCATCAAGACAAGCCAAGGCCACTGCATTGGGACCGGAACTGAATCCTTGATATTTGCTGTCCAATCTGTGCGCACCGCTTTCAGGCAAGGGTTTGCGGGTGTAGAAACGATGCTTCTTGGCATAGCCCGAATCTTGTATGGCCGTGGCGATGGGACGGTCAGTGGCTATCAGCACATCAGGTGTGAACGTGCGATACAAGGCATTGCATCCATACACTGGCCCTTGTGTTTTCAATTGTGCAAGATCGATGGGTTCGCGGCTGCGGCCGTTGCCCAAAACAAATGCTGTGGTCATAAAAAATCCTCCCTGTATGTATCTGGGGAGGATTTCCGAGCCTTAGGTATTTTAGCTGTTGTAGTTTTCTACGATGCCAAGATCCAAAAGATTCTGCTGTGTGCCTGTGTTACCAGATCCGGTTGTGCCCGATTTGATAACTGTGCCTTCGTCTGTAAAGAAGTTGGCAGCATAACGCACATCATTGACCACGCTGGTGGCAGCATAGGTAGATCCACCTGTGAAGTCCAAGATGAACTTGTTGGTCAACTTGCTGATACGGCGTGCTGTAGAGTCATTCAATGTGAACGTGATGTTCATATTGCCCGAAGTCAATGTTGTATCGGCTTCGTCGGCTAAGATGCAAACACCAACTGCGTTTACTCGACCTGTGCCGGTGCTACCAAGTGCGGCTGTAGCAGTAAAGATTTGACCCACTGTGGGTGTGCCAGTTACTCCGTAAGCAGTCCAATTGGTGTCGCCAACAACAGTGATGCGATACGCTGTGCCTGATACCAATGCTGTGCGAGCGGTCGTGCCACCAACCAAGAACTTGTGTGCGCCTTTTTGTGTGATGATGTAACCATCTTCTTCAGCAAAACCTGTGATACGCACACGGCATTTCACAGTGGGATAGTTTGCTGAATCCACTGTGTTGGATCCACCAACCACACCTTCATATTCAGTGGCCGAACCAGGTGTGAAACCTGTGGGTACCACGGGTGCTGTCAGTGCTGAAAAAGGATTGAAGCCGATGTCAACTCCGGGATTAGCGCCGGTTGAAGAGTTATAACTCGTTTCCGAGATGTTTTTGATTTTGAGAGGACGTCCCATTTTGTTTTCTCCTTAAAGAAGCCCAATGCGGGTTCTAGCCGCTACGCAGGGGGTTGATGCCTGCATAAAACGCTGAATTGCGT
>Ga0315909_10000520_pt1 | contig 51823 bp, 74 predicted proteins | sample LakEriMetagenome_11_FD_203527 | JGI IMG/M metagenome (GOLD analysis project Ga0315909, IMG submission 203527) | Freshwater fungal communities from buoy surface, Lake Erie, Ohio, United States - Buoy 2 MA125 | ecosystem: Environmental > Aquatic > Freshwater > Lake | place: USA: Lake Erie, Ohio... | reverse complement strand
TCTTTCTAAGTAATCGTTTGGTAAATATGGAACAAATTCTAGTCTAGATATCATATTTTCCGCAGCGTCAGTACCTTTACCAAAAATATCGTTTATTGCATATTTTGCTTCATTTAAAAACGCACCAATTTGTACTCCATTAATTTTTTCGTTAGCAATTGCGATATCATATTTCGCTTTATTTTTACTTTGTTCATTTTTAGCATTTTTTAGTCTTTCCTCGGCATTTTTAAGTTCATTCTGTAAGTTTTCATATTCATCGATAGTTGTTTGATTTACACTATTAATTTCAACCATTTCTGCAATTTCTTCAACAGTATCACCTCCTTCAGTCGCTGCCACGAATGATAGTTCAATAATTTCAGTGACTATATCATCACCCCAACCTTCAATAGCCCAATTTAAAAAATCACCCCATGATGTTTCGATTTCCAACTTTGCAACTTTGTTTATCATTTCTTTAGAATCTTTCCATTTTTTAGGTAACAAATCTGTTGCGACAGACGCAACTTCATCAACAGGACCATTTCCTAAAGTCCATTCAATTACCGGATCAACAAAATAGAAATGCCAATAATACCCCCAACCAGTACCATATTTTTCAACATATTTGTTTTTAATACCTTCAGATCTTTCGAGACCTAAAAGAGCACCATAGACAACGGCACCTAAAATAGGTAATAAAACTTTTTGCACCGCATATATAGACATTGCAGTACATATAGCATTCTTTTGCGTCATACCATATTTTAAAAATTGTCTTTGAATTGTTTTAGGTCGAAGTACCGTTCCAGTAAAAACTAAAGACACAAGATTACCTAATCCATCTATAAATTTTTGGAAAAGTGAATTCAAAACGGTTTTACCATTACTTTGAACACCATCAGCCCACGCCTTTTTTATTTTTTCTCTGAAAGTTGTTTTCACAGTTGTTTGATCAGGGTCAGTCTTCAAAGGAGGAGCGTCTCCCAAAATTTCACGGGTTGATATAGATAACGATCCTTCCCCTTCTGATTCAAACAATCTAATAAAAGTGTCCCAATCCTTAATATTTTCTGGTGGTACTTTAGTTCTTGCGTTAGTTTTAAAAATCTCCCAAGTTTCTTCAAGTAACATTTTTTCAATCTGAGAACCTTCAGCCAACGGTGAATATGTTTTCAAATACATTAATCTTTCTTGCATTTTTCTAATATCTCGTAAACCTAAATTACCCCCGCTTTTAATATAATTATCAAAAGATTTACCCATTGTTTCTGTGAATTCGCGCGCAGCAACATCAAAATCTAATTTTAAAGTTCCGTTTTTGATACGCATAGACCAATTTTGTAAGAATATATCAAAACTTGCATTTGCCCATCTTAATGTCGGTCGAAAGATGACTGTGTAGAAATAATCAAACGGAACTAACACTTTTTTAAGTAAATACATCAAATTCCATTCACTGGAAATTCGTTTGAACGTTGTACCTAAATTATCAACTGTAAGAACAAAAGGTTCCATTGCTTCGTCAGCTAATGTATACCATTTATATTCAGTTCCATTTTTTTCAAAATCTTCTAATGCATCTACTAACTTTTGTTCGTTAGGTGTTAATTCGTCTGTAGAATTTTTCAATTCATCAACGTAGTCGTAAATAAATTTAGATGGTTGATTTCTGTACTTGGTTGTTAGTTTTTCAGCATCGATGGATTTACCAGATTTCCAATTTTCAACAGATTCAACTATTTCTTTTTCAATAGGTGTCAAACTTTCTTCACCTTTAGTCTTAACTTTATCAAGTATGTCATAGTAAAATTCTGAAAGAAGTTCATCTAATTCTTCAGTTCTAGGTGCACCTATCCCTTGAGGATCTGGAACCTGTCTTTTAACGGTTTTACTAGAAGAAGATGCAACGTCTGAAATAGGTTCTACTTTTACTGAAGATTCTTTTATATTTCCATTTAGTTCAAGTTCTTTTATTTTTTCTTTAATTGGAACTGATTCCCTAAATCTTTGTTTTAGATTTTTTCTAGTCCCTTCATTAACCGCTCGTTCAACAGGAGACATATTATCAGTAACCGGATATTTTTTATCTATTAACTTATCTATTTCATTATAAGGTACTTCTGCAGTTTCCATAATCTTCCCTTCATTTTTTCCTTTTTCCATTGAATCAACGATTGAAGTTTCAAGATCAGTTTCCCATTGAGTTTTTGGTTTATTTTTGAAAAAACTATCACTTCGTACACTAACTATTGAAGAAATTTCATCATCGGTTAATTTATACAAAGTAGTTAAAACTTTTGCTTCTGATTCTGTTATATCATCTACAAGATCATCTAATGTTCTAAAACCATTACCTGAAGAAATTTTAGTCTTAACTTTTGGTTTTTTAAAAAAAGTTCTTAAGATTTCAATTTCATCTTCAGTATATTTTCCTGTACTTTTCGCATATTCAACTAAATCATCAATTTCACTATCAAGAAGTTCAACACCTTCCACCGCCGACTTTCTTACTATTTTTACCAAGTCGTCAAGGTTTTTAGCTGCCGCACTAGACGATGCTCGTATTATTGCCATTAATTCCGCACCTTCGTTCATCAAAGGTTTTTTTGGTTCAATACCCATCAATGTTTGATACCTTGTTATTTCTTGTAAAATTTCCTTTTCCATAATTTTTATTTTAAATCGTTTTCTGTTAAACTACCATTTTTAGCCTTTTCTAAAAATAATTCTACTTCATAAACAGTAGTGTCTGAAACATTAAGACCTTCATAATTTTTATTTAAAAATATTTCAGCTTCATTAATTAATCCATTTTTTTGTTTTATGTATGCATTTTGCATATCTTTTTCAGAAATTAACATTTTTTTATCTGTACGTTTTTTAACATCTTCAAGACTATCTAAGAGTTCTTCTCTAAGTTCATCAATTTCTTCGTCAGTGTAATTTATGTTTGCATAATTTTTAACTTCATCACTTTTTGATTTTAATATATTTTGTAACTTTATTAATGTTTTTGTTCCTGCAATACCATCTGACGGTGATATACCATTTTTTTTCTGAAATTCCATAACTGATGCCTTTGTAAAATTGTCAAAAAATCCCCAGTGGAAACTTGTGTCAACATCCGCAGTCTTCATTCCAAATGACATTTCTTCAAAAGAACTATTTAAATTTATTGATTTTTTCTTACCAAATTTGTCGGTTATTATTAAAAAATGTTTTTTACCAATATCCCTTTTCAAATAAACATAAGTAATAGGACGACCGTTATAAGGGTTCCATTCTTGTACTAACGTTCCATCTTTTTCTGTCAAGTTTGATTCTACAGCTTCTAATGATTTCATCGAAAGTACCCCTATTCCTGTTAAAGTATTACGTGCAAACATTTGAATTTTTTGAATGTTGACGGCATTTTTAAAACCCCACAAAGTAGAACTTTTATATACTGTAAAACTAGATGATATATTTTTTGCAAACCCTAAACTTTCTAACGCCATTTGAATGAATACTAAGTCAACGCTGTACACTTTTGATAATTTTTCACTAAACTCTTCACCACTTTCGATATTATCTTGTATAACGTTTATTATTCTGTTTTTCATAGAAATTTCTTTGTCAAATTCTTCAAATATTTTTTCAACTTCAGGATTTGTTGACATGACACCTGTAGTAAACGGTTGTAAATGAGGACCTAAATCACCAAGAAGTTTCAAAATTTTCCAATTTGATTTTTTTAATTCAACAAGTGGCATGGTATTTTGGATTTCATATTTGTATGCAATGTAATCCCAACCAATAAACCCCCCACCAATGATTAAACCTAATTTCGATAAAATAGCTGTTGTTGCAACACCAAGATTAATAAGTTTTAGAAGAAATAATCCGAATATTTTTGACTTCATTATATATGTCATAGCAACTCTTACAAATTTAAAAGCAGTTCCCAATCTTACCAATCGCATAGTTTGGTTTGTATTTTTTAGAAATTGCAAAAGTTTAATTTCATTTACACTATATTTTGAGGATTTTATCAAGGTTTTTTTTATCAAAGAATTCCCACTTGATTTAATAAAAGGGCTCAAACCAAAATCTAAAGGACCTAATGCGGCAAAAGTATATGACAAACCCGCAGCATATGTATTACCTTCTTCTTGATATTTTACACCATCCGCAAATTCAATAACTGCACCTAAAGCCATACCAATGGGACCGAAAAAATTCAACACTAATGATATGAATGGAGCAACTGTATGAAAATATTTATCAACAACCTCCTCAGCTTTATTTGTTGCTGTACATTTTTTCAAGTCAAACCAATCATTAACACTTGTTACTGTTGGGACATTTGTCACATACTTCAAATTCAAAGGACCGTCCAATTTGAAAAATGAACCCGTAGGTAAGTTAGAATTATATTCAGTAGGTGCATAAAATTCCACATCTTTTTTACATTCGCACCAATATGTATTATAAAGATATCCTTTTTCTTTTTTTACGACAATACCTCCACCTGTTTGGACGTATTTTTTTCCTTCTTTTCTTCTTTTATTAACTTCTTGAGCATAATTCAATGGGTAAAAATCTTTTGTTGGATGATTATATTTTACATCAACTATTGGAGAATTACAAATATCAAAAGGTGTTAAACCATTTTTTACCCAATCACAATACCCTGCTACCGCACCAAAGGAATTATCAGGACTTATTCCACCACCACCTGTTCCACAAACATATGGTGCCCATTTATCATAAAGGTATTGATAACTTTCATCTTCTTTTTTATTCTCATCTTGTATGTATTTTGACGTTTCATATGTTGCTGCCGCAATTTCACGTCCACCACCAGCCATATATTGTTCACTAATAGTTTTACCTTTATCAAAATTAATAAGTTGTAACTGTCTTAGTATTTCTTCTTCAATTATTTTTTTCATTACGATTAATTATTTATAATTATTTCCGGTAGGTCCAAATTTTCTACCCGATACCCAAACTCGTTCACCTGACTTATTTGGTTTGTTACCGGGTCCTTTTACTAATTTAGAACCAACAACTTCAGCCCATTTTGTTAGTGAACCTGAATTACTAGGACCATCAGCCCTACCACTTGCCCATTTATTTAAAGTGGGATATGCTGCACTTGAAGTTGCACCTTCACCACCTGCCTCATCTTCGGTAATTTCAGATTCATCCATACCATCAGGTGCATCATTATCACCATCGTCTGACGATGGACCTTTTTGAATTGGTTCTTGACTATCTCCCTTATCAATTAAATCAACGTCAGTCGTAAATTTATCCTCTAAAACCATCAATTGTCGGATTCTTCTTATATCTTCAATAATTAAATTCATTTTTTAATAAATAGTTTAACCCTATTAAAAATGTTTATTTTACTGAAAAAGGATTTTTTAAACTTTTTCCGACTTGTTAAATCGTCTAAGTGACAAGCAACTTCAAGTTTCAACTTTTTTGATTTTGTGTAAAATGACATACTATAATGGTTATCGATAATCCACTCTTTAAGTAATTCGAAATCTAAAACATCGGATTTTTTTAAAGGAAACTTTTTTAAATCTTTATTTAAGATTGATTTCAATATTATTATTTTGGAATCTAAAGAAATGACAATAGCAATTTCAGAAGTAACCATACCAAGGCAATTCTTTTTTCTAAGAACTATTTCACATAAAAAAAAATGATATGGAATGGGTTTCTTTATCATATTAATAAATATAATAAATTATATGAAACCTTAAAACTAATTTTTGGTGTTTTTACTTATAATTTACCTTTGGTAATTTTTTTGGGTAAACAATATAGTATTCATTAAGAAACGAAATTAAATTGTCTTCATTATTAATATAATCATAGTCATCTTCTTCCCATTCATCTTCTTCTTCAAGAAGTGACTCGAATATGTCAAAATTTTTATGATTGTCAAAACCAAATTCTTCAAAGAAAGAATACTCAATCAAATCTTCTCTGATTTCGTCTTCTTCGTCACCTAACAACCTAAATTCCACATTTATCAAATTTTGTGTTTTGTCGATATAATGTGTAACAATTTCAACAACTTCCATTAGTTAAAATTTTTAAATCTTTTGAATAAGTCAAGTGTTTTTTCGATACTTTCATTTATATTGTCATCTTCATCTTCAAGTTCTAACTTGTTAACAAATTCTTCAGCATCATCTAAACTAATAAATTCATCTTCAAAAACATCTACAGGTCCTTTCGAAGTAAAATCATATGGTTTTTTTCCTGGGTTTGGTTGAACCATACTTTGTTGAGGTCCTGGTGAATCAAAATCATATGCCGGCATTATTTCGTCGTAATTCAAAGGTTTTGCGGTTATTTCATTGATTCTATGATTGGTGTATGTCTTTACAACATTATTGTTAGTTACTGTTATTCCTTTACTATCTCTTGCATCGTCGTAAACACTTATCGGGTACATATTAGTTCCCACATTTCCAACAGCATACCCGTCATATGTTTTACTGTGTTGTTTTAATATATCGTCAGTTTCTTTTTTTGTTAATCCTGCAAATCCTCTCATTTTATAATTTTCTAAAAAGTTTATCTTGATATAAATATTAAAATATTTTCATAAAGTATTTAACACATGCTTGAGCCAATAGTTTCATTTCACGTTGCACATTATTAATTGTTATTTCTTGTCCTCTTTCTTCAATGTTTTGTACACTTTTGGATATTAAAATATTTCTTACAGTGTCGGACATATCAAGTATTTCATCTATAATATCTTCATCAAAATCACGTTCATAAGATTTCATTTTTATAAAATCTTTCAAATAGTCTTTGGACGCCCCTAATAAACCTGGTGATTGAAACATATTTACAATACCAAGTTTTCTAATTAATTCCAAATATGTTTGGATTATTTTCATTTCTGACTTTGGTAAAGCGGATATTATCTTGAATGCCTTCATGACATCATCCATATTGTCCATTTTGGATTCATTAATGTCAGTTGGATTTTCCATATAAAACATTTTATCGTAAACCCACCCATCGACTTCCGGAGCCAAACTTAACTTTGATATAACTTTTCCTTCGTCGTCGTACCATTCCATATCATACATGAACCCAAGATCGTCTTTTGTGAATTTGGGTACATCCATTATTTTCAAAACTTTTCCTTTTGTTCCCGATGGTATGTCTTCTCCATCCAAATGTAATAACATGATACGATCGCCAGGTTTTAATTCGGGATTTAACTGTTTGAAATTTTTCATATTCAATAAATATAGGTTACACCTAAAACATAAATATTATTTGAGATTTGAAATATGTATCTCTTTACCGTTTACATATTCTATTTTTGAACCAGTAACCATAGTTAAATAAACAATCCCATTGATAATTGACACGTCAATAGCCACTACATTATATCCAAAACTTGAAATAACTCTATTATGGCTATCTGATTGTTTAAGTGAATATAGTAATCTTTTTCCTATCCACTCATTTGTCATATATTGATGAATAAAATTAGTAATATTTCCTTGATTGTCGTCGGTTGTCCATAAAACAACACAAGCAGCAACTTCAGCCGACGACGCAAAATCTTTATTTGTGTTGTAATAATTATTTCTATCCATATAATACCCAATTATAGTATCGTTACCTTTGTATTTAACACCGTCTTTGATTTTGAATTCATCGTGAGTCATAATAATTGAACCATCATTTTGTTGAATGTCAGCAAGAAATTTATTGTGGTGAAGACAAGCATTACTTGCGTTATCGTTCACAATTGTTTTTGGAATACCATTATGTAATTCATTCCTCATGGTATCCAAGTGCTTAAGAAAGTAATATTGAATACTATCCTCATCAAAATTGTGAGTTTGTCCATATGAACTCACAGTCAAAAATAAAACTAAAATTGTGATTATTGTTTTCATGTTGAAAGATTTGAGCAGTAAATATAACACTTTTTTTTTTAATTATAGTTATATTTATAAATAAAATATTTATGGACAAAAAATTGTTAGAAGAAATTAATAAAATTAATTTTTTAAATTCTTACAAAGTAGGTAAAACTTTGAATGAGCAATCTGATTTGAGTTCTGAAAATTTAATTTTAGAAATTAATGAACCAAAAACTAAAAGTTTTAATTTGAATTTAGGTGGAGGTAGAAATCAATTAAGAGATATAACCCGTGGTTCACTTAACATTGGCGGGGAATTTACATACGACAAAGAAGTCGATGAAGAACTAACAAAACCTGCGAATGTCACCCAAAAAATGAATGCCGAACTTTCTTCTTTTGCGGAGTATAATAAATTGACAGGTGAACAAAGAATAAAATTAGGTGAGGCATTTTATAACGCACTTAATACTATATTGGATGACCCAAGAGTATACATTTCTAAACAAACTGACAAATCACAAAAAAAAGAAATTAGAAAATTAAAAAAATTCTTCAAGAAAGCACAAAGATGGAAATTTGTAATGAACAATGAAGTACTTCCAGAAGAATACAAGTCTGTAGATTTGTCTTTGATTGCTGAAGTCGAACCTGAAGAATTAACCGGATTGAAAACAGCACTACAAACAGCATTAACAAATAAGTTTGATTATGAATGTGAAGAAGATGTGGTATTATCTAATTCTCAATCAGTTTATGCAGGAAATAATGAGGATGGCACATTTAATTATGTTCCTGTAACAAAAAAACCATTATCTTTCATAATCACTACTGAAGAAGAAGAAGTAAAACCCGCAAAATTAAGAGATGCAAATGTAAAAGAAACTAAAGCATCCAAAATGATAGAAATACCAAAAATAGAAACAAATTATGATCCGGGGGCATCAGACCCAAAACCGTTTTTAGAAAGTGCTATGGAAACAATATATAACACTTTATATTCTACAAAAATTGATTATGAAAAACCAAAAGGTGATTCAGATAGTAAAACACTGAAAGAAATGATTGAATGTAATCGTAGTGGTGAATGTGACGTATCATATAGAATAGAAATATATAAAGTATATTCAGAATCTTCAGCAAGTAATACTTGGACGGGGACTGATGTTTTGGACGTGACACACACAAATGATGATGAATTTGTTAAAAAAATTGAAAATATAGAAAAGACAGGTAATAATTTAAAAAATGCAGCACTTGCAAAGAAAAGAGGTGATCTTTTAGTACAAAGTATAGTTTCAAAATTCAAACAAAATACAGATATAATAGTATCTGAAAACATATATGATAATGTTGATATGTATTATAAAGTAACTGATACTGGAGGTAAACTTGATAATGATCCTACCAAAACTTTACCGAATCCTGGTCAGTATGCTAATTTTACTTTTTATGTTAGGGTAACAATTCTTGGTAATATTAAAATTTCGGCAGAAAGTGAACTAACAGGTAAAATTGCTAATAATGTCATTTCTCTTGAATACATTGGAAAACAAGGGGGAGGTTTTGGTTTTAGTTCGTATTCTTACACTACTGGAAGGATGAAAGCACAATATGTTGATCATTCAGGTGCATCTGATTGGATGAGTGCAAGTAAACAAAGACGTAGAAATAAATCAAACGATAGAGATTATGCCAGAAGGACAGGCACGATACCAGCATATAAACAAAACAGAAAAACGTACGGAAGATCTTATAGGTAATGAAATTTTTCAAATACCTTATAGTTCAAATAATGAATAAATATGGTTCTTTTATGTGGTTAGGAACTCATGTTGGTGTAACCCAAATTGATTGGCATTATCTTTTAGAAATTTTTTTGTGTGTAATGATTAACTTCTTAATGATTTTTGCCGTATATTTGGAGTGGAAAGACAAAGAAGATGAAAAATTACAAAAAACTACCAATACCTAAAGATTCCGCATGGGAAAGAAAATTCCTATGGTATAAATTTCCCTCTTCTATTCGTAACTTTTGTACAGGTGTATCCAATATAATCAAATGGTTTCCTACAATTTGGAAACAAAGAGATTGGGACAGTGACTTTATTTTTAATATAATACAAAAAAAGATAGAGTTTCAAAGGGAATATCTTGTTAAATCCAACAGACACACAAGAATAGATATTGACAACCGTGATATGACTATTGTTCTTAACTTAATTGACAGAGTAAGAAACGATTACTATTCAATTGAGTTCCATGATTATGAGGATAGTGAGTATCTTATGAAAGATGTTGAGGGGTTTCCAAAACACAAAAGATTAGAAATAAATGTTAAATCCGAAAGATACGGTGAATATCTTTCAAAATATAAGTCCTCTTTAAGACAGGTTTATAAGGAACATCCCCAAGGGACAAAAAGAGAATATTGTATGTATATTGCAAGACATAACCAACAAAAGGCAAAAGACTTATTGTTTAAAATTTTGAAAGAAAGAATAGAAAGATGGTGGGATTAAAAACATACAAAGTAAAAGATAAAGAAATATATGAAAACTTAAGAAAAATGTTTTCAGGGATTGCATTTTTTAGAAGTGAAAAAAATGAATATTTCATTAAGGTAACAAAAAACCCAACAATAGATGAATTCTTAAAGTTGGGTTTATTGTTTGAAGTATGTTAATTTTATTTCAATAAATTATAATATGTTTTGAATTTAGAAATTCTGTCAGCCAAACCATGTGTTCCTCCATTAACTCTTTTGGTGACTGCGGTTACTGTTGCATCGTCAGCTCCTTTATCACAGATACTCCACAAACTATTGTTATTAAAGAAAAACGCCGCGGATGCTAACGGATATTTTGTAGCAACTAAATCAGGATTTGCCACACAATCTTCACCGATGAATTGTGTAAATTTAACGTAGTTTGATTTACCTGTCAATTGAATATATCCCCTTCCTCTGAATTTAAATCCTTCTTTTGTTGATTCATCACCATTACCCATTCTTCCACCGTAAACACGGGAAGCAATCTTTTCAGGTTGTTTAGCGTAAGATTCTGCAAGATTTCCAGGAAAGTACTTTCCAAATACTTTTTTTAACCCATCAACGGAATAATTTAGATTTTCTGATACCGCTTTAAAACTACCTGATTCGTGTGCACATTGAGCTAAAAAGTGTGCAAGTCTTAAATTGTTTGTAATATTAAATTTCTTTGCGGTTTCTGCAATTTGTGCAATAACACCATCAGGAATTGTCCCTTTTAGTTTTTCGATGTTTAATCCCTGAACAGGTGCAATTACCACATCTTCTTTTATCACTTCACCACCAAACATTTTTGTCCAAGTACCTGAACCAACAATACCATCGGCAGTTAATCCATTTGCTTGTTGCCATTCTTTAACTTTCTTTTCTGTGTTTGGACCGAATGAACCATCGGCAGTTAAACCGAGTTTGGTTTGTAGTTTTTTTACATCGTCCCCTTTTGAACCTACTTTTAGTAACATTTTAATTATTTATTTATTGTTTATTTTCTGTGGCATATTTGATACCCATTATTGTTCCAACTATTGAAAAAGCATTTGTTAACAAAATCCCAAATATATTAGACCAAGCAGCGCTTATAACTTGTGTATCTTTTTCCATAAATAAAGTAAACACATAGACGCCAGTTGTAACAACACCAACACCAATTATTACCCAAAGAGCAACTTTCACAATTGTTGATATAAGTTCTGTTTGATTTCTTTTTTGGATAATGTCCAAATCGTTAATTGCACTTTCTTTTGCCTTTTCTGCTTCTATTCTTGCCTGTTCTGACTTTACCATTTCGTTTTTAAGTTCTTCGGTAAGTCGTAGGTTATCTTGTTTCCATTCGTTAAGTTCTCTGTTTTGAACCTCAAATGTCATTTTGGAATCTTCAACTTCTTTGAGTGTTGTTTGAAGTTCCTCAAGTATTTGTTGATTCTGAGTGTTCAATGACTTTAAATCTTCATTTTGTTTTTGAATCTTTTTTGTCATTTCAAGACGTTTTCGTCTTTTTTCAGAATCTTTTGTTTCACATTCTTTTAAATACTTTTTGAAGTCTTCATCGTCTTCACCATCGATGAGTTTTGTGATATTACCTTCAAGTCCTATACCTTTATTTTTGTATAGTTCTAATAAAGTTTTCTTTGTATTTTTATCTATTTTAATCATCTGTAAATTTTAAAAGGAGCGGTTCTTGTTTTATACCCCTCATAATCTTTTTTAAATTCTTCCAATCTTGGTTCGATTTCATCTGATTTGATAATCCAAAATTGTGCACCTGATTGAAGTGCCTTTGCTTGTTCATCTGGTTCGTTTGATGAAGAAATAATTCCAATAACAACATGATTACCATATTCAAAGTTAATTCTTCTTACAAGCTCAATTCCATCAAAAGAACTACCAATTATATTTAAATCAACAAATACACATTCAGGTTTATCTTTGGTATTCTTATCGTCAAACCATTGTTTAAACATCTTTGCTGCTTCGTCTGCACTACTAATAGATTGTAGAGATAAACTTATATCAAGTAGAGAACAAGCGTCCTCAAATACTAAATGAAATAAATCTTCGTCATCAACCAATAAAATAGAATCAATCATCTTTTTTTGTCTTAATTTTTATTTTAGTTCCATTGTTAATTTTTTCACAAGTCATTGTAAATCCGTGTTCTTCTAAAATGGTTTTACTAATACTTAATCCCAAACCAATTTCAGAATCCCCCTTTTTAGTTAAATACTTCCCTGTTATCGTTTCTAATTCCTTTTGTGTAAACCCTCTACCGTTATCTTCCACAATTAAGTCATTTTTATCCATATAAATCTTAACTAATTTGTCTTCACTATCGTTATATTGTAATCCGTTTTTAACTAAGTTGTCTATTGCGTTACAAAATAATGTGTCGTTAATATCAAGTATTACTAATTCGCTAATCTCTACTTGATTCTTATATGAAGTGGATTGGAAGTAATCTGTTAATAGTTTTGTTGTGTCCGTTTCTTTTTTATCTAATACCACTTGTTGTTTTACAAGGTTTGTGAATTCATAAACTCTTTTGTAAACTTTTTGTGTGTGACTCAAACCATCTTTAATCATTTTGATGGGTGCAGCAATTTTAAGATTTTCAATATCTTCCTGGGTGATTCTTTTTTCTAATGATGATATACCTCTTGGAATGTAAGTATTGATACCAGAGTGCATATCGTGTCTTATGATTCTTGCTGAATATTCTAAGTATTTGTTTTTCTTATTGATATCGGTTAGTTGTTTATCTATTTCTGTATCTTTAACTCTAATTGTTTTTCTTTGAAGAAGTACAAGGATGAATAAAATAAGTACTGATGCACCAATTATTAATCCTGTTAAATACTTTTTCAAAGTCGCCTTTTCTATGTTTAATATTTTAGTTTCGCCTTTTAATTCATCACTTTCAATTGTTAAATCAATTACTTCTTTTTCTTTTTCTAATGATTTGATTGTGTTATTTTTTGATGATAGTAATTCTTCATTTGGTTTTTCACTTTTAAGTATCGAATCCCTTTCTTTAGTTAATTGATTAATTTTATTATTAATCATTTTTGCCAACTCCAACATATCGTCTTTTGATAAATTATCATATGATTTTGGTAAACCTCCTAAAAACTCCAAATCTTTTTTCATTTGTTTGGCATCTTCTTGTGATATTTCTGGTTTTGTTTCTTCTTTGTCTTTTGTTTTTTCAACAATAATTTTTTCTTTGTATCTTTTTGCTCTTTTTAGATACCAATCGGCAGCATCATACATACCTTTGTCATAAAACGCAAAACCAATTTCTCTGAAAAGTTTTAGGTTTGTGTTATCAGTTAAACTATCAAGTTCTGTTAGATTTTTATTCCCCAACTTATCAATCAAACCTGAAATGTATTTGTCTTCAGGACAAAGTGGAACACCTTGATCCCAAGTCGCCTCTAATTGTGAATAAGAATTCACAACAAAAATAAAAGTTGTTAAGAATAATAATAGTTTTTTCATTTAAGTTTAATCTTCATTTTAGTTCCAATATCGTTTTTCTCACAGGTAATTTTGAACCCGTGTTCATTTAAGATTGCGATACATATGTTTAATCCAAGTCCCGTTCCACCTTCCTTTTGGTTTTGTTTTCTTGTGTAAGGTTGGGATAAGTATTCAAAATCTTTTTGTGTCATCCCTCTACCATTGTCCTGTAGAATTAGTGTGTCTTCTTCCATAAATATTTTAACAAACTTGGTATCACTATCGTTATATTTCAAACCATTTCTGATTAGGTTGTCAATTGCTGTGCAAAATAAAGATTCGTTTACATCAGTGACTGGTAATTCCTCAATAATCACCTGACTTTTATATGCCGTTGATTGTAGGTATTCATCCAAGATAGTTTTGAGGTTACATTCAGTTTTACCCATTCTTGAATCTTTTTTAACCAAATTGGTAAATTCATAAACACCCTTATAAACTTTTTGTGAATGTTTTAATCCTTCCTTAATCATTTTAAGTGGGGATTCAATTTTTAATTCCTTGATTACATCATCATTTAATCTTCTTTCTAGTGAACTAATTCCTCTTGGGATATAGGTGTTGATACCTGAGTGCATATCGTGACGTAATATCTTTGCTGCGTGTTCCAAATAGGTATTCTTTTTTTCAATCTCTTCTGATTTTTTCATCAAGTCAGTTACATCGTATCTAATAGACATAAATCCTTTTAGTTTGTCTGTTTCAGAATCAAACTCAGCGATGATATAAGAATCAACCCAATATATTTCACCATTTCTATTTTTGTTTGTCACAACCTTATTCCATATCTTTCTATCTTTTACGGTTGTCTTATACATATCCTTCCAAAACTCCTTTGGGTGAAAACCTGAATTTACAATACTGTGGTCTTTACCCATTGCTTGTTTTAGTTTCCATCCTGATACATCCTCAAACCTTTTATTAACATATGTTATTTTACCATTTGCGTCTGCCTTACTTACTAATACCGAATAATCAATGAAATGCTCAATATCATCTATTGTTTTGTTTATACGATTGATTTCTTTTACGGAGTATGAAAAGGAATAAAGTGATGCTAACATCTGAGCAAAATCAATTTCACATTTGTCCCACATTTTTGGTTCTAAACTTTCAATACAAATAACCCCGATAGTGTCACCCTTATAAACAATTGGAACATCCAACATTGATTTAATACCCAAAGGTTTCAAATACGATTCAGTAAAACAAGAAGTTGCTTGGTGAGTTTCAGCATCATTTGCAACAATCACGGGATTTAACAAAAGAGCAAGGAAGTAATCCAAATAATCTTTTTTATGTAGTTCAATATTCTGATACCAACTATTTTCTGATTTAACATATAGTTGTTGACATACAATTGAACTTCTATCCTCATTGTATAGCCACACAGAACATCTATCAACATCCATATTAGTGGACACTTCTTTTGTTAGAATTTTTGCTCCTTCAGAAATATCACCATCATAAAATAATGGATTATGGGATTGTGAAATTATTGTTTCATTAAGTTTTTTTATATATTCACCTTTTACCTTACCTATTTTGTTTCTTTTAACATATTCATATGCAAACACAGAAAAAAATGGGATAAATGCTAGTATTATGGCGTAACCAAAATACCCTATCATATCTACATATTCAATAAAATGAAAAACAAGTAATGATTGTGAACACAGGAACAATAACATCAGAAAGGCTGATATTACCAACGAAATTTTTGAAAGATTTGTCATACATATAAATATCACAAATCTTTCTAAAACTATTTACTTTCTGTTCCTATATAAACTTACAAGAACAAAAGAAACTAAAATCATAATTGGAGTAACAACTAAAGCATACATATCTATATTCATCGTATAAGTGTTAAATGCCCAACTAGTACTTTTCTAGCATCGTTTATTAAATTTCCAAATTCAATTTTCCAAGTATAAACACCTTCAGTACAAGCCTTTCCGTTGTAATCACCCAACCATCCAATTGTATGGTTATTGCTTTCGAAAACAACTTCACCCCATCTATTTAAAATAGTTAATTGATAATCATACGGATCGAACCCTTCGGTAAATATTGGTAACCATGTTTGGTTATATTCGTCACCATCAGGTGTAAAAGTATTCGGTATAAAAATTAATTCTTCAGGACAAGTCGTCAAATTAACTGTTGTTGATTGGGTTTCTGAAACACATCCATTTACCACCTGATAAACTTGTATTGTATAGTAACCATTAGTAACCCAACTTTGTCCTAAACTGTAAGATTCTGTTGTATCACCATTTAAAATCCAATAGTAAGTACCACCATTTAAATTGGATTCTACACTATATATTCTATTAACAATATCACCTTCACAAAATTCCACCATTTCATCATCAGGATTAATGTCATCTAAAATTGGTTGTGGGTTTACAACCACAGTTATTGTAGTATCAAACGTACAATTTGTTTGAGTATATTCATATGTAATTGAATTATTACCAACCAAAGACACATCAGGGCAAAATTGATTATTATTGACACCTAAACCTGATAGATTACCACCAATTGGATTTACTATCAAATCAGCACAATCATCATAATCACAAAAAGGTCCGATTTGTTGTATAGTTGGATTTATATCCAAAATGTATAAATCAAAATCTTGAGGTAAACTTTCACATCCATCCGAATTTATTCCAATTACACTCACACCTTGGGGAACAAATCCACTTGGGTTATCGTCCCAATTTATGTAAATTGAATCATTACCTTGACCGTTTATAATACTTCCAAGTGTTGTCCAAGTATATGTGTAACCATTTCCGTTGTCGTTTACAAAATATAATTCACTTGATGAATAATCACAAATCGTATCGATTGATTGAATCGGATTAATAACAACTTGTGGAGGATCAGTAAGTGTTACAGATGCCGTTACATCACATCCTTGATTGTCAGTTACTGTTACATCATATATTCCTTCACATAAATCAATAAGGTTTGGTGTACCTTGTCCATTACTCCACACATAGGTAAAAGGAGCAACTCCGTTAGATGGGGTAACATCGATTGTTCCATCACAACTTTGAAAACAAGTTGGGTTTGTAAAAGTAACATTTAATGGTTGTAGGTTTGGTGGACCTGGTTGTACAAATACAGTGTCAGGTGTTTGTCCTGGTATATTATTACAAGTGTTCCATCCTACGTTACAAGCAGGATAAACTAACTGACAAGTATAATTTGCACCAGCTTGTGGTGGTGTTACCGTAATAGATGTTCCAACACCAATAGGTGTTGGGTTACCTACTTGATACCATGTTGGTGTTGGGATAACTGTAGGCCCACTTGGTGTGTATCTTCTTGCATCATTATTAGCAGTCCACTGGGTTGAGTTTCTACCTGGTACAGTTACTGCGAATGTTCCATTGTTGTTATGTAATCCTTGTACGGCAGTTCCTCCTGCCCAAGCTAAGCAATTAGGTTTATTTTGAATATGATTTTCAATAATGTTTGTTGATTCATAAATTACAATATGAAATGTCCCTGTCAAGTTAGTACAAGAAAACATTGGTACGTTTATCCAACTAACAACCAATTTTCTACATGGTGCGGTTCCTTGAACTTGGTATCTAATCTGTCCCCCAACTCCAGGATGCCAATCTTGCCAAGGACCCATGATACAGTTCTTTGGGACTGTTCCTAATCCTGATGGGATTGTTGTTGATGTGAATGTTGTTGGTTGAGCTGGTGAAAATGAAACCCACCCATTAGAACCAACATAAAATTGTGTATAGGTTTGTCCAAAAAAACAAAAAGTAAATCCTATATTAAAAGGTCCTTGTTGTGAATCATCAGCCATTATAAGTGATGTCCCTGTATTTGTTTGTGCCACGTATGGTATGTTTGTTACACCATAGTTTGTTGTTTGATTTGGGTTACTGCCAGGTGCACATTGACTAAAGTCCGCAGTTAGTGTAGTCGAACCAACACCACACGCAAGATATTGATCGGGTCCTAAATTTGGACAGAACTGTGAATAACCAACAAAGGTTAAAAAAAAGAAAATTATGTTTAAAAGCTTCATAATAATAAATAGTTTATTTTATAACGTTAGATTTTGAAATAGGTTGTTTTTTACCAAACCTGAATTAAATTTTATCATTTACTGGAAATCAAATATTTATATTAATACAAATGAAGAAATTTGTCAAGATATTAGGAGACATTATCAACGAACAACTTGTTGAAGGGTTTGAATTTGCGGTTGATCCAAAAACCGGAAAAGAACTTTCAGATCCTTTCAAAAATGATTATGCAATAGATTATCGTTCAGGTAATCAACCAGTAAAAATAAAAGTGGGTGGAAGTATGGAAGACGAACCACTTCCACCTTTAGAATCTTTGACTGATCCGGCAGTTGATTGTTTAAATAATGTACTATCACAACCACAATTTAAAGGAAAGTGGAGTAACATTTGGGGTTATGCAGATAGATACGTTGCTGGATCAAAAATAAAGTCCGAACATTCATATGGAAATGCATTGGATTATGTCGCAAAAGGAGGTGATTTAGATCCGACTATGCAAAAACTTGCTGACTACTTGGTTGACAACGCGAGTGAGCTTAAAGTTAAAAATGTGATTTATAATTATAAAATATGGAATAGTCCAAAAGGATGGCATGATTATGACACTTCAGGAGGAAAATCAGCACATACTGATCACGTCCATGTTGATTTTATAAAATAATTATTTTAAAAATCTTAATTTATAAAGTGTTGAATTAATTAATTCACAAACCGTATCAATTTGATTTTGTATATATGAATCTTCACAACAATCCCTCAAATTTTCTACTTTTTTGCACAAGTCTTGTAAATATTTTATAGAAGTTTCCGTATTTTTATATGGTGCGATGTCATAAGATTTATAACTTTCAATAATTCCATATTTACCTTGGTATGATTCAACCAATCCATCAAAGATATCACCAATAGAATCATAGTAATCATTCAATGCTTTGTGTTCAGCGTATGAACCTGTTTGTAAATGTAGTGTATGGGTTTGTGTTCTTGAATGTAATATCAAAGACACCATTTCGGAAAATTCTTTTTTAGTTTTTTGTTCTGAAATCATTTTTTCACCTTTCACTCCATTTGAAAGTAATTCTTTTTTTGTTATCATAATGAATTGGTTTTATATTTATAAATATGATATTGAATGAAAAAATAAACAGAATCCAAAAACTTATGTTATTGGAAAATAATCAAGAACATGACTTGGGTGTGTTCAAAAAGTTTGATTTAAATAAATTCAAGTCATTTCCCCCACCAGCAGATAATAGTCAAAAAACAAAAAACGAACTTAAATTTTTAAAAACTATAGATTTAAACAAAAGATTTGTTCAAGAAAAAGATGATATTTATGGAAATTTTGTGGAACTTTTAAAAGAAAAGAATATAAAATACCCAAAAGAAAAATTAGAAAAAATTCATTATGACGTATCAAAAGTTGTTCGTGAATTAAAAATGTTCTACAAACGTCCACGTCCATTCAGATTGGATAATGACATGAACGATATCTTGTTAAAATCAATGACAGGTTTTGCATACCCATCGGGACACTCTACACAATCATATCTTTTATGTCACATATTAAGTTATATGTATCCTGAGTTTAAAAGTGATTTTGAAAAAATTGCAAAAGATATTGTTTATTCAAGACAAATGGCAAAAGCACATTATCCATCAGATATTAGTTTCGGGAAAAAATTAGCAAAAGAGTTATTTAATTTTTTAAAAAATCAAGATGTTATTTAATTTTTTTTGTATATTTGTAAAAAACAAAATATGAAAACAATAAAGACAAAAGAAAAACAAGAAAAACAATTACAGGACGCTCTTGATGTTGTTAACAAATGGAAAGAAAAATTTACCTTTTCACTTGTAAACCTTATGTTCTTCGGTTTTATTTTATTTGCATATATGATAAATCCTTTCTTGGGTTTAATTCCTATTGTTGTATTAGGTATTCTGATTTTGGTTTTTATTCAACAAACTATTCGATCACACAATTATAAAAAGTTTCATTATACCACATATAAAGCACTTTTAATAATTCATGAAAAAATAAATGATTTATAAAAAAAAGGGACATAGTCCCTTTTTCAATTTAAAGATCTCCTCTACCTGAACCGAAACCGTGTCCTTGTCTCATTCCACCAACCATCGGTTTTACCACATTTTGGTAGAATTTACTTTTTTGGAATTTTGTAGGATTTGCAATGAATTTTAATACAACGTTTCCACTTCTTCCTTGCATCAATTTAACTTCACCATCGTAACCGTCTTCAGCCGCTTGTTTTACCACTGAATCAACACTATTATATAAGTCATCATCAGTTAAGTTGTATTCTTCAAGTAAATCATCAATAGCACGAATTAAATCAATCTTTCTTTGTTCTAATTCCATACCACTCGGTCCAAAAATACCTTCTTCTATTTGAACTTCCTCAACTATAATTTGAATTAAATTTGTCAATTCACTTTCTGTAAGTCTAATTACTTTCTTTTTCATAATAATTTTATTTATAAATATCTTTATTTTTTAAAAATCACATTAATTCAGGAATAACTTCTTCTTCGAAAAAGAATTTTACTTGATGAATTAGTTTCCCTAGTGATTCCTGTAGTCTTTTTTCTTTTTGCTGATTTATATTCCTATCATTGTCGTCTAAATTATAGGTACTAAAGGTTGTTTGTTCAGAAATAAAATCAATTTCAGTTAAATTACCCTTATTATCTGTAGCAATTAACCCATACCAGTCTTCACCATCCCAATTTACTAACCCATAGAATAGATATTCATTATCTAAAACATCAAAATAGTCAAATGTAAAGGTAAAATCACTACCATCCATTAGTTGTTTTTTCCATTTTTTACCCATTTTTTCGTCAAAATCACCCATTTTTTGGTGTTTTTTAGGGGTAAAATCACCCTTTTTTCCTTGATTTAACCATTCAGAATAGTCTTTTAACATCATTTTTTCGTCATTTTCAAGGTTTTCATACCCAAATTCGTTCATTTTGTCTAATATATTGTCTATTTCTTGACTATTTTCGACTAAAAAACGGTATTGAGACTCTGTTATAATGATTTTCATACAAATAAATACCTAATTTTGTTGTATTTTACCCAAAAAAACGTTATTTTAGCTTAAATGTTAGAAGAAAAACTCAAAAATATACCAAAATCAAGTGGTTGTTACCTTTTTAAAGATAAAAAAGGACAAATTATCTATGTTGGTAAGGCAAAACACCTTCCAAATAGGGTAAAATCTTACTTTTCTACTAAAAATCACCCTAAAAAGACTAAATTATTGGTAGAATCCATAGTTGATGTGGATTTTTTGACTACTTTGGACGAAAATTCAGCATTTATACTTGAAAATGACTTAATAAAGTCATACAAACCTAAATTTAACATCAAATTAAAGGATGATAAGTCCAAAAAATGGTATTTAACCCTTACTGATGAGGTTTTTCCCCGTTTAGAAGTTAAAAATGACACTAATTTAGTGTCAGAACCACTAATTTGTGTGTCAAGTAGTAATATTTGTTATCAATTATACGAATTATTACACGATATCTTTAATTTACGCTCCTGTTCATACGATATCACGCCTGAAAATATAGAAAAAAACAAGTTTTCTACTTGTTTAGAGTACCATATGGGTCGTTGTGACGCTCCTTGTGTGTCAAATATCAATAAATTTACCTATAAATCTATTATTTCAGACTTAAAACAGGTTATTTTGTTCAATTTTAGTCAAGTTAAAGGTAAATTAACACGACAAATGAATAGTTTTAGTAAGAATTTAGAGTTTGAACATGCAAATAGTGTTAAATTTAGGTTAGATGCCTTAGATAAGTATGAAAAATGTGTAGAATCTACAAGAATTGGTAGTTATTTGGTGATTGCTGACGAGTTTAAAACTAAATATGGTTTAAAAAACACCCCGATTGACATAGAAATGTATGATAATTCACACACTGGAGGTGATAACAAGGTATCTGCCTTAGTTAGATATACAAATGGTAAGAAAAACACGTCAGAATACCGCAAATTTAACATAAAAACAGTAGAAAGTGCTGATGATTACGCTTCTTTTGATGAGGTTTTACGTAGAAGGTTTACAAGATTACTATCCGAAAAGAAAAAACTCCCTGATTTAGTAATAATTGACGGTGGAAAAGGACAATTAAGTGTAGCAAAGAAGGTTTTTGATGAACTTTCACTAAATAATAGGGTAGATTTGATATCTATATGTAAAAATTCATCACATAAATCGGAAAAAATCCTGTTTTCTGATGGAAATATGACAAAATTTGAAAATTCCAAGTTTTTTAATCTACTTGCAACAATTCAAGACGAAGTTCACAGGTTTGTTATCACTTTTCATCGTAAAAAACGTAGTAAATCTATGTTAGGTGTAGTTTAAAAAGGCTGTGTGATAATAAGTTGCCATCCATGAAGGCGAAACTAATGGATAATCGTTCAAAATTACATCCATTTTTATATAAATGTTTTCGGATTCCCAATAAGAACTGTCTTGCTCTAAAAAATCATAATAATTTTCTATAGTTTCAACTAAATTGTCAGTCAAAATTGTATTGTCTTGTAATTTTTCAATGAATCCTCGACTTGGTATAAATTTATTCCAAAAAATAAGTCTATCTTCTTCTGTTTCAGTATAGAACCCCACACTTTTACCGTAAATTACAATTTTTTGTTTCAAATATTTGTCAGAAACATCTAATTTATTTACAGACGAAAAAAATTCTTCAATTTTTTCTTTCAATTCTTTATTAAAATATATTTTTTTTGAATTGGATATTATTGGTTTTAAATAAATTTCGGTATATTGTTTGAAATCATATAAAATTGATTCCAATTCATCTATTAAAGCTAAATCAAAATACGAAATGTCGTTTGGATTGTACATTTTGAACACTATGTCCCTACCTGTAGGTAGTATTTCAACAGGTTCAAAAAAAATACCTTCAATGTTAACATATTTTTGTCCAATGAACTTTGAAAATATTTTTAATACCTTATTATCATCCATAATAAAAGATTATTTTAATCTTCTGAAAAATAAGAACTTTGTACTCTAACCCCTTTTGGTAATTCGAAATCACTTCTACGAGGTCTTTCCATACGTTTGTATCGTTTTACAGGATATTCTGCATTTAATTCATTTAATGCTGCAATGTATTCGTCACCAAATTCATTAATTCTATTAATTACGTCATCAACTAATTCAGTTCTGTCTGATGCTGCCGGTCCTGTAACGAATTGATTGTCTTCTAAAACAATTTTTTTAACAATTCTATTAATTTCTGATTCAGTTATTCTTGTTCTCATAATTCTTTTACTATATTTTCACATTTAATAATGAAACGTAAGATTTTATCTTCATCTTTTCTTACTATCCCATCCATAATTTCATTAAATTCTTTTGGTGTTAGAGTTTCTTCCAATTCTGACATCAAATGTGGTTCCATATCAGGACTATACCCTTTAACCCTTCTATTTAAAATTTCTCTAATTGTATTAACTAAAGCCCTACCGTAGTTCATGTTTTTAATTTCATGTTTATGAACATCGGTTGTACTTGTAATCGCTTTACTTACATCTCTATCTTTAGGTAAAGAAAATAATGAACGATAATATTCACCACCTTTTACCAATTCGTGTAACAATAAAGGAAAGACAGGGGCTCTTGCTTCAATTTTCACTTTACCATCAGGTAAAAATGTGACATCACAGTAAGCAACTCTACCTGTTGCTTGTTGTGCCATTCTTTCAAGCATTTCTGTATTTTCCCAATAGAATTTTGAAGCACCCTTACTAAATGAACGATACATATCATATAACTTCGGGTCGATATTTTCAAGTTCATTATCAATTTTAAAAATATAATTAAACCCATTAACCCAAGCCTTACCTTGTGTGAACGCATTTTGGTAATGTCTCATTTTTACACGCTCTTCAAAGTCAGGATCTTTTTCTTTTGCTTTTTCTATATCCGACATTGCGGGTGTTTGAGGTAACACACGTCCACCAGTACCTCCACCTAAATTTGCATCTACTACAATTCTTCCCTTATCAACCCAACTTTTAATATCGGGATACATTTCATAAAAAGAATTTACAGCCAATTCAACCAAATCACTTTTATGTTCCCTTTCTATTGATGGTAACCCCATCATAAGTCGTTGAAACTCCATAGTGTTTGCCGGTGTTCCTGATTCTTCACTTTCTTTTGCAGATTGTCTTGCGTATTGTTTGAATTCATCAGGTAAATAGTCAGCAATTGGTGCTTCGTACAAGTTTATTTTTTTCATCCTTTTGAATTTAAATATTTTTTTACTAAAGCTTCAATAGAATCAACATCAGTATCACCAACGTCCATAGTATATGGTTCATCAATTTCTGCATCAAACATTTTTTCATCAGCACCATCAAAGTATTTGTCATCAAGTTCCAATTCAAACTCTACCTCATCTTCTTCTCTACCTTGTGGGTGTGGTTCAGGACGTGTAGCCGGATCGAATCTACTTGGATCGAATGTTCTTTCTCTTCTTGTAGGTCGTGAAGGTCTTGTTTCCCTATCAACATCAGGTTTAACTTCCTTTTCTGTTTCAGTATCAGGTTCAGCAAATTCTACATCTGAAACCATCATTTCCATATCGTTTTCTTTTGGAAAGTTTTTTTGCTCAGAAATAACTCTACCTCTTTCATATCCAAACAAGAACTTCATTTCTTGTAATTCTTTTCTCAAATTTTTTTTCATAATTTTCTTTATTAAATAAATATATAGTTTTTAAATTAAAGTATCTATAAGATACAAAACATTATCAAGTCCCTGTTCTTTTTCAATTTCTTCAAAACTTTTTCTAATTTCAATATTTGGATTACCAATTCCTTTCAAGATTACAACCGCAGGATATACTCGAAGATTTTCTAAAGAATTAATTGCCGTCATGTATTTGTCAATTTCATTTTCGTCAACTTCATAATACAATGTAACATAGTTCTTGTTAATTTTATTTGTCAGTTCTTGATTTTTTTCAATATAAGAAATGACTTCTTTTGTTGCATCATCATCTACAGAACCCATCAATAAAAATATAGGTTGATTAATTGTTTTTGACAAAGTAATAGCATCTTTGAATTTTAAATTTTCAAAATCTAATTTTACTGCTGGAGATTCTTTGTTAATAATTTTTTGAACTATCTTATCCAATTCATCTTTATTCATTTCAACAACACTTGTTGTTAAAGGACTAACTAAATCAGATGTTGTATGTGTACAAACAATTTCATAAGGTATCGTTTCTTTTAACATCTCATCGACGTTTACTCCTGTGTCTTTATAAACTGCCAAGTATTGTACTATTGCATGTCTTTTTGCCGTTTTAACAGATTCAGATTCTATGAATAAATTAACGGTATTTGATACAGGTTTATTTTTTTCAAATCCATAACCATAAAACGTTTCATCGTCTGATTTATAACCCCTACACCCTTGATCTTTTGTTGTGCCTAAAGGTTTTGCAACTTCTTGTTTTTTCAATGATAAAATAAAAGGTGCAAAATCTTCAATACTTTTATCACCCAAAGGTTCAAAAGTTTTTTTAAAATCATAATAAATATTACCACCACCAATAGTCATAATTAAAGGTATATTTTTTGGTAAGTTTTCAAATTTAAAATTCCCCATTTCATCAGTGTACTGACTATCAATTTCAGATATTTCTATTTCATTTACCAATTTACTTATGGTGACAAGAACATTCGGAATTGGGATATATTTTTTTCCCTCTTTACTCTGCAAATACCCTGGTGAAACTACTTCTTGTACTACTAAAGACGGTACTACAGACTCATTCAACAAACCATACATCGAAAGTATTTTAGTTTTTTCTGATTCTGATATAATTAACTTTCTTGTCACTTGCAATGATTGTAAATTTATTGTAATATATATAAATACAATTAAAATTCAAATTGTTTTTCTACAAGGTAATATTTATAATCCATTGAAAAATATAAGAATATTCCTTTTGATTTTAAAATGGAATTTATTTTTTTTCCATCATCAAATTTTACACTAACAATCTTCATATTTTTAACTTTATTATTTTCCATAAAAACAAATATATTAAAAAAAGTTTTACAATACAATTTTTATTTATTACCATTGATAAAAATATCACATATGAAAAAAGTTCAAAATGGTGACACAGTCACAGTAAATTACACAGGGAAATTTGAAGACGGCACCGTCTTTGATACATCAATGGTTGAAGGAAGAGAACCTATTAAAACTAAATTGGGTGAAGGAAACTTAATTTCTGGTTTTGAAAATGGTTTGATTGATATGGGTGTAGGTGAAAAGAAAACTATTACCATCAATCCTGCAGACGCATATGGTGAATACAATGAACAAATGATTCAAGAAGTTCCAAAAACACAAATGCCTGGTGAAGTGGAAGTGGGTATCACCCTTCAAGCAGACACTCAAATGGGTCCGATTAATTTTGTTGTTAAAGAAGTAAAAGAAGAAACTGTTGTATTGGACGCTAATCACCCGTTAGCAGGAAAAACATTAGTATTCGACTTAGAATTAGTTGATGTTGAATAAAAATTTCCCCCATTAATCTTGGGGGATTTTTTTATATAGTAAATCATCGGTATTGCTACTTGCATATTTTATAAAACCAAATTTTTCATAAAGATTTTTTGCAATAGTATTTTCAATCTTACAAATAAGAAACAAATAATCAACTTTATATTTTTTTGATTCTTCAATTACATAATTGAATAAAAACTTACCATAACCTTTTCCTCGATAGTTTTCTAAGACATTGAAATTCCTTAAGAAAATGGAATTATTATAATTGAAAATCGGGTTGTCAACTGATTCTAAAATTTTCAAATTTTCGTTATGGACTTCAAGAGATAATTCAAAGTTATTTAATATAATATAACCCACTTTTGTTTGTTCAGAAAAAACATAAATTTCGAGCCCTTCTTTTTTATTTATATTTCCAATTTTACCTATCATAAAACCCAAAAAACCACCCACAGGTAGCGATACTTATGGGTGGTTATATATAGCCAAAACGCTATAACGGTCCTAAGCCGTATTTTTAATTTTATTTATATCATCAAATAATTTATCAGACATATCCATAGACTTTAAATTAACTCTAACATAATCACCATCAGAAAAATACATTAACTCGTCTGATATTGTTCGAACAATATTATTGTTGAAGCGATAATCATTTTCTAAAAATTTTAAAATCCCTTCTTTGTTTTTTCCGACTAAAATTGCCAATATTTTTTTGACTCTTTCATCTGCATCTACAAAAATAACATCAACAACGACATAGTCATAATACTCACCAACAGATATCATTTTTCTTGTGCCATCCAATTTTATTTTAAAATAAAATTTAGCATCATCACCATCAAATAAAAAATCACCATTGTATTCAATAATGTGATTCTTCAATACTTTATTTATACTATCTTGTTCTTTATCAGTTAACATTTAGATTTGTTTGTAGTGCAACTGTTTACCGTTCCAATCTGAAAACTTTTGATAACCAAGTTTATTATGTAAGTTCATAGATGGTATATTTTCATCATCTATTATGCCTGTAGTATATTTAAAATTATTTTGTTTTAGTATTTTTTCTAGCTCTTCATATATTTTTTCAGCATATCCTTGTCTTCTAAAATTTTCATCGACTTCCAAATTGTACATATATACGGTATCATCACCAAACGTACCGTCATTGTGTTTCATACAGTTGGTAAACTTTTCACTTAAATCAAATGCATTGATAAAATCGATAACTTCTACTTGTCCTATTTTTTCATCTTTAGGACTATATAAACAAAGAGTTAAACCATAAGGAGAGTTAATTTCACCAGTAGTTTTAAACACACAAGAATCTGAATGTTCAAACATCAAAGATTTGATACGTTTTATTTCTTCGTTCAAGTTCATATATATAAATATATGAGTTGAATCAAATTTTGTATCTGTTGGATTGCCAATTATAATAATCTTTCCTATCCTTTTTTATTGTGAAATAAAGAAATGTAATTGAAATTAAAAAAAATGAATATAATATCATACTTCAATATATAGAAGATTGAATGATAAAATCCAATTTTGTTAGATTATCAAAAAATTAAGTTTTGATAATGAAAATTTAATAAGAAGATTTTTTATTCTTCATCTATATTTTTAGGGAGTCCCCAATTACCTTGCTCTCCTTCTTCATCAATCCACAAATACATACCGATATAATCTTTTATATCGTTCATGATATTTTTCTTATTTCGACTGATTGTGATTTTTTGTTCTGCCGACAAATCATCTGTTCCTGCCCATAAAAATTTAGAATAAAAATTAAGCAATATGTCTTTTAGTTTTTTGTCGGATTTTTCACCAAATGCTGGCATATCATAATCTGATATTTCTGTTTCTTTTGCGACTTTAGAATCTACGTCTACGTCTCGATTAGTTTCTATCTTGTTATCAGGTGTTGAGTTTTTAACTTCTTTGTAAATGTCAATTAAAGTTTTTTGAATTGCTTTTTTGTTTGAATTAATTTTTGAAATAAATTCTTTTCTTGTTCCTTCTTTTGGTTTATTGATAAAAACAGATAAAACTTGTTTTATCTTATCACCATCCCTTTTACCCGCAGGATTAGTACCTTCAAGATAATCAGGAATTCTTCTTTCGTATCTTTCTTCTTCTTGTTCTCGAATTCTTTGTTCAAGCATCAAGTTTGCTTGTCTAATATGTCTGATTTTACTAAAACTTTTATTCATAGTTTTTTTATTATAAATATATTATAAAATTAAAAACCCCAGTCTAAAGGAAAGGGGTTTTATAAAATCTAATTTTTTTATTTAAAAAATTGCAGTTCCTACAGAATTTCCTGATGAATCATTGATTGAAATCCCTGGTTTTTCTTGGTTAGGTGCATTTATGCCTGTCCAAGTTGTATCACTATATACATAATTATAATCACCAGCATTAAAACCTCTACCACCTATTTCAATTCTTGCAAAATTATTCTTCCATTGTTTTTCGTAATCGGAAATTTCAATACCGTCAACCGATACAGGAAAACCATAGTCATCAAAAGTCGCTGTTCCTGTTTTTTTTGTCATGAAATAATTTTTATCGAATATATTTTCTTGTCCTTCAGAAATAATTCTTCGAACAATACGTGTCAAATCACTTTCAGTTAATCTTATAATTCTTTTCATATTATTATTATTAGTTGAATATAGTCCCACCACCAATTAACTTACCGTTTTGAAGTGAATAGTTACCTGTGTAAATTTCCATATTACCACCTTCTTTCTTCAAGTATTCACCAACACCAGAATTACCTTGTACTCTTGTTAATTTATAAATACCGTCAGGGTATGCGTCTAAAGGTTGTGCAACTCCCACACCTTCATTAATCACACGTCTAACTATTCGGTTTAAGTCTCTTTCGTTTAATCTTGATTTCATTTTTACTATTATTTATTTATTAGTCCAAAGTATTTGGAATTTATTCATAATAAAATTGTTTAAATATAAATATTATAGTTTATTAAAAAATCAACAAAGATTTTATTCTTCATCTTCAAAAAACATATCAATTATGTCAGAAAATCTTAAACCCATAATTGCAATTCCAAGTTGTTCTATAATTTCATCATCAACATAGTCCGTACAATCATCATCAGTCATAAACCATTCGTAATCACCCCTATCTTGATATAAGAAATTAATACCATTCAATTCGAACATATACATAGGTCCAAAAAAATTCAAATATTTTCTAATTGAATCCGAATATAGACATTCATCGAAAGTTGTTGGCACGTCATTACTTGATGTAATTTGTTTGATACCATTCAAAAAATCAACCCCAAGAATATTTTTCAAGAATTTTTTATTTTTATCAAATGATTCTTCAATATTTTTTTTCTTTAAGGATTTTAAAAAATTGGATATGGAACCAAATAGGTCTTCAACAAAATTTCCATACTTATCCATGAATTTCTCAAACCCCATTTTATTCATATGGTTTCCAAGGTATTCAATAATAGCATCAATTCCTTCACCATATTTATCCAACAAATCTTCATTGATGGTTTGATTCATCAATATTTTCAGCTGAGACTCTGTAAGGATAATTTCCATATAAGATAAATATTAATAATGGGAATTTAATATAAAATTTTACCAATAATTATCGTTATAATACTCGGATATATATTCACCATATTCTTGATAAATAAAATCTTCGAACAAATAAACATCAACGACTTTTATATCAAATGGGTTTTCTTTATGATAAGTTTTAAAGAATCCATATATTGCTTCATGCATTACATTTTTTAAAAAGTCCCTTTCATTTTGTCCCCGTTGATTAATCCAATACATCATTGCGGCATCCAAATACTTTTTAAATATATCAGGTTTGTGTCTTCGTTTAAAATACATGGGGATATCTGATGTTTGTTCAGAAATAATATCATCATCTTTTTGACATTCAACAACCCGTTCTAAAAAATTCTTTTTGATATATGATTTGAATTTTCGTTCAATAAAATCATAAACAAAGTTTTCAAAATCTTGATCATAAACAGAGTTGCTATTATATAATTCTTCGTATGAATTAATAAATGTTATTGTAACACTATATAATATTTCCCCCAAAAAATCATCATATTTATTTATATAATCACAAGGAGAAATATAATAAAAACCTTCATTAACAATTTCTTTAATATGATTTAATATTTCAGAATCTGTCATTCTTCGTTTAAACCACATCAATCCATTTATTTTACCCATACCAAATAAATATGGGAATTAAGCAATAAAAAAATAATTTGATTTATTATCCATTAATAATCGGCTTTCATGTTCAAAATACATAACTTTCAAATCATAGGTTTCAAAACAGTCATGTCCTTTAAGTTCAACATTATAAAATTTCAAGATATCCGTTGGGACAATCAATTCAATTTCCAAATAGGGAACAATGTCAGGTAGATAACTATAAAAAGAAAAAAAGATGTCTTCTTTGCAAATGGTTGTTACGCCATTATCAAGTGTTCTAACCTGATAGGATGGTTCAAAAGAAGACGGGCAATAAACCTTATTAGGATTTACATCATAAACCTTAATAATAATTTTGGTTTCATTATAACTAACATGAAAATTTACATTATACATGCACATAAAAAACTTTTCAACAAGTTTCAAATAATACACATGATGTTTAGACAACCTTGAATACGGGTATTTAATCATTTTCATAATATAAATGATATCAAATAAACCCAATAAAATCAAAAAACCCCCATTCAAAAGAAAGGGGGTTTTAAAAATATTATTGTCGTAATTAAGCAGGTCCAATCGAAACTCCGTTGTTTAATTTAACAACTTTTGTACTTGGGTCGAAAGACACCACATTTAACATATTAGACTGTAAGTAAGATTTAGTAGGATTTTCTATAATTTTAAAATTATTGTACTCCGCAGTAAGATTACCTCCAACATAATGTCGTATAGTATCATCTTCACTATTATACTTCATACCATCTCCTCTGTTAACCGTAGTTATTTTATTCCAAGGTGTGGGTTCAACTTCTATAGTAACACCTTCGCTCATTACTCGTCTAACAATACGAGCCAAATCTGATTCTGTTAATCTAATAATTCTTTTCATAATTTTCTTTTTTTTTATATCATATAAATATACCTAACTTTCAAAAAAATTATTTTTTTAAAAAATCATACCTATTCATTAAAAAATCAATAAAGTTTTTAGCTTCGTCACCGACATGCGGTCCACTTAAGATTTGATTTTCAAGAACATCAAACAACGCTGTTGTTAACACTTGTCTAATGTAATATTTATGGTAATCACAATCATATGTTGTATTTTCAGCTTCTATTAATTTATCTATCAATCCTTGAAGTTTGTCATAATTGGATTTAAGGTTATCGCTGTAGAAACTAGGATTACAATATTCGTTATCAACTACTTCATCACCTTCTTTAATTACACGTCTTGCAATACGTGTTATGTCCCTTTCTGTTAATCTATTTCTTCTCATAATATCTAATTCTGTAATGTTTATAATTTTTTGAGTGATTTCAATTTGTTTAAAACTCTACCCATGTTATCGTTATCAATAAAAACGTCACCTCTTTCCAATCCCATGGATTCTAACCAGTCCATAAAATCTTCATTTTGTCCACCGAATCCTGTAATAAAGTTTTCATAACCACCCTCATCGTATTTTAAATATTTTTCTGCTGCCGTCTTGTCTAATTTTTGTGTTTTCATTATATACAAAACACCCAAATGATTTTGCAAATCTGAAGCGGACATTTGTTGTTCATTTAAAGTATAACCATATGATTTGTGCATACCCAATATTCTACTTTTTTCTTCTTCGTTAATAATAAATTTGTTCATAATATCAATTTATAATAAATATATGAAAACAAAAATAAAGAGGGGCTGGGGGTGATTTTGTGGTAAAAAAATTTTTTTGAAAAATAAAACCCCCACACACCAATATATGATGTTATAAGTAATTACACGAGTAATGATTTGTAATGTGTAAAAAATTCATAACCATCCTTAAAGTCGTTATCTCCACCAACAACTTTACAATAAATTGTATCATCTTCTGTGAAGTAATACCATACATTTAATATGTGAGTTCCAATTTGGACAACACCCCTTTTCCCATTTGTTTCAAAATAAGTTTCCATAATGAATTTTTTAATTGTGTGTAACTACTTATAACAACAAATATAATTAATAATTTACAGTCGGGAAACTTTATCCATTAAAAACCTTAACTTATTTTCCAAGTCCCTAATACTTCTAAGTTGGGATTCATTCAAATTAATAGATTCACCTTTAATTGATGATATTTGATTTTGGGTTTTTGTATACTCATACATCAGTTGATTATACATTTCTGCTTTTTGTTCGTTTGTCATAATAACTATATAGTTAATAAATATAAAAAGGAAATAAAAACCCCCTCCGTTAAGGAAGGGGAAAATTGTTCTTAAGCCATATCGGATTCTTTATCTTTATTACTCATTGCGTATTCGTCGCACATACTCATCATCATATCGGTTAGTTCGTCACTAAATTCATATTCGTTACTATACAAAGTTAATTTTTTTGTGTTACAACTAAAACTACCTTTTTCAAAACCTGAAGTATGGGTTGCATTTATTTGAGTATCATCTAAAGTATATTGTGACTCACTTGTATATGTTTTAAATTCAAAATCAACTCCATATCCAACAACTTCCAAATTTCTTACAAACCAACAATGCCTTAATGAACCATCAAGATTATACACACATGCTTTCATTGGTACGTCGTCTAAATTTTCTTTTTTTATAATATCAACTATCTTTTGATGGATATCTTCACTAAAAAAACCTACTTTATCACTGTAATAAAAATATTCCTTCTCACTATTATAGCTTACCAATTGACCAGCTTCACCTGTAGTCAAAAAAATAAGGAATCCTAATGAATGGTCCCATTGACTAATTTGAGTCATAGTACCCGTATCGGCAACTACAGTCCTACTTTTATCAGAAAATATTTTTACTTTTGTTCCATCCCTTTCTTCATTCAAATATTGTCGTTTTGTTGCGGATTCATGCATCATCAAAATCCGTCTTTTTTCTTCTTCGTTAATTATAAATTTGTTCATAGTATAAATTTTATAATAAATATATCAAAACATAAATAAAGAGGGGGGCTGGGGGTGATTCAGGTGTAAAAAAATTTTTTTGGAAAATAAAAAACCCCTCCGTTAAAAAAGGGGATTTACAAATTACTTTTTATTACAACATTCCTTTTGTTCAGATTTACTTTCACAAGAAGAATTTTTTGATGTTGCACAAGAAAACAACAATAGGGATAATACAATAAATAATACTTTTTTCATGTTATAAATCTTTTTCTTTTAATTTTTTAAAAAATTCAGGTATTGAACCAAATACCTTCTCAACAAATTCACCATACATATCAAGAAATTTTTCAAACCCCATCTCATTCATAAGTTTCCCAAGAAGGTCAACAAGGTTATCAACATTTTTACCATACCAATCTAAGAAGTCTTCGTTAATGTTTTGTTCGATTAATAAATTATATTGGTGTTCTGTTATAATAATTTTCATATTATATAAATACCTTAAATTCCCAAAAATTTTCCAGAAAATTTATTTTTAGGAATTGAGTATATTATATATCAAAAAGTATTTTGGGGAAATAAAAAACCCCTCCGTTGGGGGGTTAAAAACATAAATACAGATTATTTACAACTAAAATTATAACCCCCGCAACACCACATGAGAATCCCACTTCATATAGGGGATAAGACTCATAGATAGAGAATTTAATTCCTCCTTTTTTACAATCCCTGTAAATACCATACAATGACAATAAACCAACTAACACCAATACACAACAAATTATATTCATATCCTTTTTATTTAAAAATAATCAATAAACCCAAATTTTTCAAAAAATTTCCAAAAATATTTTTTAACCATATAGGGGGTAAAATATATTCTTATTTTATTTAGGGGATTGTCCCCCCTTTTCACCCTGACAAAGTGTCATAAATAAGGGGGGATACGGGGGAGGGAGCCCCACCTATATAAGGGGGAGGGGGTATGCCAAAGTATGGAAGGGGGTATATGAGTCCCCCATATAAGAAAAGTTGTCATGTTAATAACTTATATAAAATACATGGGGGATTATTTGTGTATGTCATTTATTATCCGTACCTTTGTATTGTCGGTGATTGATAGTCGAGACGGGCTGTGGGGAACAACCATTGGAGCTTAATCAGAGGCCCCCTGCTTATAATATATATTATAAGTCTTGTTGACAAATGTAAAATGGTTTGTTACATTTGTAATCATATGAGAATGTTACTTTACTTTATTGTCCCCATATTATTTCTGACACTTGTATACTATGTGTTTGGGAGCACTGTGTTTACTGCACTACTTACCACCCTTATAACATTATTAATTATTGGGGGGATTGGTATTGTTGTGGTGTTTAAGAAATTTATTAAACCCCTTAATGATAGTGGTATCTCTAAGGTGATGAGCAAGTTTAAAAAGAATAGGTAATTACTTATCCCCATAGAATAAGTCGAGAGCTTCTATTGCCATGTCCACAATTATTCTTCTTACATCATGGTAGTTTTCTTCCTGAAGACTAAAGTAACTGTTTAGAAAATCAAGCAAGTCCCTCATGTCAGCATCTACAATAACATATTTCCTATTGGATATGATTGGTTTCTTTGTCCATTGGGATTTAGCAAATTCAAAATATACTATACTATCTTCTGTTAACCCCTCCTTATGTTTAAATAAACACGATAACCCCATCTTACTTTCTGTTATCGTTGGGGTGTAATTATTCTTAATGAACTTCTCTATTGGTGTCATACATCTAATGTTAGTAACTTTTATTCATATTATAAATAGTAAATCATGTCCTGTCATACTGTCAGGGGGAATTGTTGATAACTTTTTATGTTAAATTATTTGTTTTTGACAAAATGTCATGCTCGTTTGACACACGACACAATCCCTTTTCCCACTTTCTACCACACATACTTTTAGTTACAATTCCCCCTGTTGCTATCTGTAGGTGAAAAAATCCCCTATAATGGTATCGCTAGACGTACTTTTTTATATATACACATTTTCCAGCTAAAAATTGTTTCTATTACATAGGTCGGGGGGAGACGTAGTCCTAAAGATATCCCAACGTAAAAACCTGTTATAATGTCACATTATATATACCCCCAACGTGAAATGGATTATTCATATAAGATACTATATGGTGGTAATATGTGGGACATAAATTAAATAAAACGTACACGTTTATACAACTTGTCCCTTATAGTTCCACATAATAACTTTGTTCTTCACTATATAAAACATCTTATAGTATACGAAGTATAATGTAATAGTTTATTAATGGAAACATACATATACATCTTACTCATATCATCCATAAGTTATATGGGGGACTTCTTTATTGTGGGGGGAAAGTTAGATTTAATAATAAAGTATTCAGGTGATAGATAACTTGTAATTATTCTTCCTATATCTTCACATTCTTTTTCCCTAACAATTTGATTCATCCATAGTCTTAGTGTCTTATCATTCTTATATGTATGTGTTATTATAAACTTATCATTTTCATATGTGACATCACAATCATAATCTTGTAATGATATTTTTAATTCCCTAATGAAAATATCTGTCATAATTAAATGTAAGATAAAAATAGTATATAAACAAATTATGAATGTAATCCGTAGTGAGTTTACGAACGGTAGGATGAAATGAATAGTTTGGTTGTATAGTATTTTTAACTATTAATTGATAACATTACCTAAGTTATCATATTTAAGTTTCTCTGCTTCGATATATATGTCTACAGTGCCAGGTTTGTATGTTAACCATGGTTTACCTAATTTGATTCCTTCCCCCACATAGTCTTTTAATACATCTATGATATGAAATGTGTACCATGAATCAATGTTTGCTGCCGTGCTGTCTGTGTCGTAATAAACTTTAATTAATGGTTTTCCATCTAAAGTTTTTCTTTGTACAAAAGAAACCTTATCGAATAACTCATGAATCAATTTAATAACCAAATTTGTTTTCTTATCTTCTGATTCATTAATAGTATTACTCGTATTACAATTTGGTTCTTGGTAAGTACCGACATAAACATTATAGATGGATAAGTAATTGTCCACATCATTATATATACCCCTTCTTATATGACTCACATTATTTAGGTGGTGTTGAAGTTCACCCTTATATATATCATTTAATTCTTCCTCACTAAATACAATATAGATTCCATGCATATCTTCTTCTTTGTCATATTCCACCCTGATATCACATACCCCATCATAATCGTAATATGGTTGCACAAGTTCCTTTAATATTTTGGTGTAATCTTTTTTATTATCCGACTCATTTATATTACCATTCCGTTTTATTTTAGATAAATCCATATATTTTTTGAATATGGTATCTCCATATAATTTATAAATAAAATACGTAAATTCAAACTCATTCTCATTGTAGTACTTATATAACTCTTTATGGTTATTCCATACTTCTTTTAATATTGAAGACATTATTACATCCCTGAAGTCAAGATAGGACATCATATCATTTTGTTGTATTGAATTAATAAGTTGTTCTGAAACCGTTTCTAATGCTTCATTGAATATGTGCTCCATTTCATCTAATGGAAACCTTCTGAGCAACTTTTTTGATTCATTAATATTTTTTTCCTTTTTGAATTTTTCGTGGAACACCTGATCCATAACCTCATCGTATTTTCCATATATAAAGTTTTCCAAGTCATAATATATTTCATCATAAACATCCCCTTCTTTCTTGTAGTGTCTTTGCAACAACGGATGGATGTCATCCATTAAATCTGATACAACAAGTGTCTTAAAATGTGAACTTCCGTAATCAAGTGCCTTTCTTTGTTTAAACACATCTGTGGCATATTTTAATGAATTTAGAAACCTTTTATCAATTGTGTCAAATGAAATTCTTCGCTTCAGATAGTTAATAAAACTATCTTCCCTTAATATTCTTCTTATGGATTCTTGGAGGTTCATATTTGAAAATGATTCACAAATTTATCAACTATTCTTTCTCTATAGTGTTTCTCTAATATTTCATATACATCATCATACCATTGCACACCTTCTGGTAATGTACTATGCAACTCATAATGAATACCATCAATTAACATAGTTATCGTCAAATATATAAAGTGTTCTAATAGTTTTTTATATGAAAACTTGGAAAACTGTTTATCGCGTCCACGTTTGATTAAATCAAATGCCAATTTTAATGAATCTTTAAATTCATCTTCTAATACGTCAGCAGGTATTCTCCTTCTGATTAATAAAGGAAGATTTGTTTCCTCTTTTAATATTTTTTTGATGGATTCGTGTAGTCTCATATTATTTTACCAAATCTTTGAATTTATCTAAGTACACAGTTCTTTCTGCATCCACATTTATTAATTTTGTTGTTGGCGTCATATAAGAATCTTTAACTTTAATGTAATAGGTATCGTCATCAACAACGCCCAATTCATTTAAAAAGTTTTCAATAAACTCCTCATCTAAACCATTCTTTTTTAATAATCCAGTCAAACCATCTTTTGTTAACTCTGTTGTTGGGTCTCCAATTTCAATACTTGGTTTTTGTTTTGTTGCTTCATATTTTTCTAAATATTGAGATAAAACATCTTTGGGGTTTCTTGGTTCATCCCCTCTTTCATTTCTTTCTCCTACGTTTTGTAGTAATATATAAATTGGGGCGTGAAGTAATAAGTTTTTTACATTTTCATTTGGAAGATATTGTAAAATACCATTTCCGATATCATCTATTATAATTTTTTTATGTCCACCATATTTAACTTCTTGAGCCATATACCAGTTTCTAAAGTCAACACCTTTTATTAAATCTTTATTATGTGGGTGCAAAGGGAAAGCTACTGTCGTATCTCCTCTATTCTCTCCGAACCCTCCTTTTCTTTTTTCCGCCATTTGTTTATGAAATTCTTCACCCTCTTGTGGATTGGGTCCATCACCAGGGTGGTCGTATTTAATTCTGTTTTGCATACATTGATCATCATTACATCCAAACATATCACTATCAATTTGAACCCATTGGTTTGGGTCTGTTGATTCATAAAAAGGAACTGCCTTTAATATTTTTGCTGTTTGTGATTTTCCAGCAGATGATGTACCATCAATTAAGATGATTTCTTTTTCTTGACTTTCTTCAGTAAGAAGTCCCATCATTTGTTTTATTCTCTGTATGTTTTCTTGTAGGTTCATATAAACATTATATTAGTGGCATTACAACCAAACTTTTCATTTATCAACTTTAATAATACTAATGCCCAATTACTTTCTGAACCCAAGTAGTTTTCAATATCCTCTGAAAAAATCCGATAAAAAATTATTGTATTAAAATTTGGGTTTGTTATATCAGGTTGTTCGTAACACACTTCAGGTAATTCATCTGATATTTCTTTGGGATAATCTCCGTTATGATCGTAGTTATCATAATCAGCCAATAAGAATAGGTAATCATCATGTTCACTTTTAGGTAGAACAAATCCAACAGCATATGGATCACAACAAACACCCATTCCACAATTATATTCAGCCCAATCGTAATAGATATCATCAAACCCATCAAATAACATATTAATTAGGTTGTTTAACAAAGGTTTTATACTTGTTTCTTCTTTTAATATATGTCTAATTCTTTCTCTCATGATAAAAATTTGTTAACTAATGAATCAAATAATTCTCTAATTTCCCGACTATCTAAATCATCTAATTCACAATGATTATCGTCAATTGGGTCATCATACATCATCCATCCGTCTTCATCAAATTCCCAAGTTTGAATACGCACTCTACCAGTGTCAGCAACATATGTTATATATGATTTATATTGACTTCCATCATCAAATTGTTCCCCACCAATAATCATCTCAATACCAATTTCATCCAAAAATAAAACACCTCTACCAAAATCATCAAACTTTGATGCGATTTCTTTAATAACTTCTATTTTTCTTTGCGTTGTAAAAAAATCATTTCCCATAATTGAAATAAAGACTTCCATACCTCCGACAGTTTGAATTGCATTAAGTATACCCACATCTTCAATTAGTTGCTGAACTTTTTGCTTAATCTTTTCTTCTTTTAATATATGTCTAATTGTTTCTTTCATTTTGTTTTTTACACAATTTATTAAAATTCAATCTTAAAGTATCACCAAATTTATTTTCTACGTATCTTTCTATGAATCTATACATCTGTCCCCACTCATCCGAATCATCGTCTACAGTGTTGGCAAAATAATCCCAATACATTCCATCACCAACCTTTTCAATTACAGTCGCAACAAAGTTTTCAGGTGTTTTAATTTTACATATATTACCATATTGTCTTTTTATTTCCCTAACTGAAAAATCGACTAACCAATCGACAGAATCTAATCTTCTTTTGATTTTATTTATGGGGTTTGATGTTTCTTCTTTCAATATATGTCTAATCCTGTTCCTCATCATTATCTACATAAAACTTATCAAATTTTCTATATTTTCCTCTGTCAGCAAAAACTATAACTTCACTCCCATCATTTAGTTCAGGATATTTTCTTATTATTTTCTTCAATATATCCCTCCTGTATTGTTTATAAATAACATTAGGAACGTCTTTTAATATCATTCGAAATCCATCATCATAAACAATTATATCTCCACCCCAAAATTGAGATGACTTTTCTAAAAAAGTATCATAACCTTGAGATAAAGTTGGATTACCTCTAAAATATTTGAGTTCTAAATTATCAAAAAACCCAAGTAACACATCAACCATATTTTCATTCCCAATAATTGATATCAAATTATCAAATCCACCAGATAATTCTATAGCATATACTATACCTTCTGATTTAATCAAATCTAAAAGGTTTTTCTTGATACTTTCTTCTTTTAATATATGTCTAATTTTATCTTTCATTTTAGAATGTAATAGTAGCCATTTTACCCCTTCGATAAGTAATCATTTTTTTTACAATCAGTCCTGTGTTTTTTTCAAACCATTTTTTAAAAACAGGTATCCATTCTTCACCAAACAAATCGCCTAGTTTTACTGTTGTATCGCCATAAACCCAAAGTTTGTAAACGTAAGCACTTTTAGATGATTCCCATAAATAATATGCATACGCATTTTCGTCATTGATTGTGAATTCATAAGAACCGTATTTGATTACTTCTTCTCTATAAAAATCATGTAAATTGAATCCAATATCATAGTCAGGGTAAAAGTTTTCATCTATATAATTTTCAATAAGTTCATCTACTTGATTTTTTTCTAATTTCAAAACTTCAACTAACATATCAAAAGAACCTACCATATCTATTGCAATTGTGATATCTTCTTTTGCAAAATTATACAAGTTATCCTTGAAGTTCTTTCCAACCTCTTCTTTCAATATATGTCTAATCTTATCTCTCATTCTTTTTTATTATCATAATACCCTTTAAAATCCATGTAAGAATCAATTGTGGAATTACTTGTTTGAATGTAATTAAATTCATCGCCGAAATGACTTTTGATAAATTCACGTACACGTCTCGACATTTTATGAACTTCGTCTGATTGTTTTTCAGTAAATGTTTTTTTCATAAGAAACGTTATGGACATTTCTGTACCTCTAATTGGGTTATCTTCATAAATGTCAACAATTATGTCATAAAAAACTTCAGGTAAAACACTAAAATCAAAATGATGTTTAATTAACATTTCAATCATCTTTTCGGACTTTGTTCTTTTTCCAAAATCTAAAGTTTCTTCTTTTAGTATCCTTTGTATTTTATCTTTTGATATCACTCTTCAGTTATTTTCGTGTCTTTAATAAATTTATCATACGTTTTTTTATATGATTTCTGACTTTCATCATTTGCATTTTTTGTGTATTGCCAATTCCAATATAAATCATCGTTTACTTTGAACCCATAAAATTCATGTACTTTCTTTTGTGTTTCAGTAACGTTTTCACCGTACCAATTTTGCCCAACACAAATAAACCCTGATTCGATGTCTTTTACTATATTTGATTCCCCAAGGGATGTGTGTCTGTTTTCAATCCAAGTTAATCTTTCTATAAGGTTTTGGTAAAACATATTTGTTTGTCCCCATCTAATCGAACTAAAGAATATAACAGCATCACATTCAAAAAGTTCTTTCGATATCTTCCACAACTCGTCCGACTTATTGTTGATATTAACCCAACATCTGTGTAATCCTGATGGATTTTTATCTTTATCTTTAAGTTTTGCTTTTAATAATCCACAAGAATTCCCATCTTTTCTTGAAACATTTCCTTCACATGGTAATATCTTCAATTCAGGAACATCAATCAATATCGAATTATCTTTTAATTCATCATTAATGTACATTGCTATCATTTTGGACTTCGGGATGTCTATGTTTTTACTATCCCAATTGTATCTATTAGAACAACTTAATAATAAAACTTTTTTCTTATTTTTCAGAATGTCAATTGTCTTTTTGATTGCTTTCCATGCATCAGATTGAACCATTTCTTCTGAAATCATCATCTGCATTATTCTTTCTATGTTTTCTTGTAGGTTCATACTAATTTTTTTTCACGTAAAGAGCATCCGCAGGTTGTGTTGTGTATCCTGCAGGTATTTCGTATTCAATGTCATCCGGCGTTTGTTTCGATGATTCAACATTTTTGTGTGCTGGTTTATTATTGTAAGCATATTGATAAAAATATTGTTTCAATCTATAAGGACCACCAATTATAGTGATGTCACCACTCGATTTACCATCATCAGTAGTTTCAAGGGTTACAATTTTTTTGTGATTTTCAGGTGTTGAATTCCAAGTTATCATTGTACTTTCTTGATTTTTTGCCCTTGTTTTAAAACTTGAGTTACAACACGACCCAGCAGTAATCAATCCTAAATATGCTTTACCATCGGTGCTTTCATCAATAGTCACTTCCCAACTTGTTGTCATAGTCGTTGTATTAATTGTTGCAGTTACTTTCGATATTGATGGATTATGTCCTGCAGCATAAATTTCTTTCAATTTTGCATTTACTATAGTTTGCATTCCACCTACTTTAACACCTCCTGTAGATTGGAATGCGTGTAGTTGATCATTATTTTCACCTTTAAAACTTCCACTAACTGTAATTGGCAATAAGACATTATCTTCTTTGATTAGCCCCATCATTTCTTTAATTCTTATAATGTTTTCTTGTAAGTTCATATCGGTATTTGTTTAATTAACTATTTAATCTAGCAAAATATGTCATGTCTTTTTTTACTTTACCTGAACTATCAGTAAAATATTCAATTCTATCACCAATACCATGTGTCAATTTTTGTGTACTTCTATAATTTATACCTACAATTTTATCATCTTTGTAAACAAAATTTTTGAATACCACGTTATGCCCAGAACCATCTTTTCTCCAAAGTTGACAAAAGTCTCCTTCAGCAGCATTTTCGAATTCAATTTCTTGACCTATACCCAAATTAGTAATTGCAGTAACACAAGTTTTTGGATTTGCTTGATACCATTCTTTTATAAACGATAATAACTCATCTTTAGTTTTATTATCTAATAATCCTCTATTTTTTGCTGTAATATATCCAACTTGAAGCACATAACCTGAACAATATGTCCCCTCTTCTTGTTTATCTTTTAAAACTTCTTCTTGTCCCGTATCAGGATTTGTCCACATTAAGGGTATTCCAAGTCCTGAACCACTACCCCAAATGTATCCGCCACCTTCCCAAGATTCAGCAACTTCAATAACATCCGTTGATGTTGGTACTTCTTCTTCATAAAATTTTAGTGCTTTGATGTCTAACATCTGCCCCTTTGTTGCTTCATTAATTTTCATCAAAGATTTAAGTCTACTTATATTTTCTAATAAATTATTTTTCATATCTTGTTGTAGTTTCATTTATTTATTCAATAATAAATCCATCAATTGAAATTTCTTTATCATATATTGATTGATTAAACTCAACTTTTGGTATCATTTCTGTTGGTAAAGACTCATACACACTTTCAACTTCATTTTTTAATTCTTTAAAAAGTTGGTATTTTTCGTCACTATTCAATTCATTTCTTAATTCCAATATTGAAAACGGATATGGATGTGTACCATCAACCAAAAATTCGGGATAATTTTTATAAACCGATAATAGTTCACTATTATAAAATTCTTTTGTTTTTTCAACATCTATTATAATATACACATCAAAGTAATGTTTATGAGAATTATATTTTTGACTTTGATCTATTTTCAATCCTTTTATGAATGGAAAACTTTTTTTGATTACACTAGTTAAAATTTTCATCCCAAGTTCTGTGTTTTTTTCTTCTTGGGTTTCTTCTTTTAATATTTTTCTAATCAGTTGTTTCATCAATTTGTATTATATATTTCAATAAATATTATAAATTAAGGTATTTATCAATTATTAAAAACATTTGATTATGGCAAAAGCAAAAAAAGAAGGTAAACCAAAAAGAAATCGTAAGAATTTAGTAAAGAATCTACGTCGTATCAACAAAAACGTAGAAATTATTAATCAGATTATGTCTGAAATAAAGTAATAAATTTTTTTTAGTCTGAAGTATTTTTTGTATATTTGATATATGAAAAAACTATTCTATTATCTAATCATCAGACTTACTACCCGACATGCTGAAACAGCAATTAAGATTTATGAAAAAATCTACAATACGGAAACAGAAAAATCAGTTAACGAACCTGTTGCAAAATCCGTGGTAAAAGAATCAAAACCAACAACGAATAACAAACAACAACTAATCGAATCACTTTCTTATCTTAAGTCAAAGAAAGTTAAAACCAAACAGGACAAAGATTCCATTTACACTCTCGAAATGGTTCTTAAAAATATGTAAAAGATGGATTGATTAACTTCAATCCATTTTCTTTTTGTGCTTAACTTTTCTTGTGTACTGTCTTTTACTTCTATGCACAGATGTCCTTGTTGCTTGCCATATTTCCTGTATAGTAACTTCAATTGTCTTCATGGTAATAAGTATTAAAAAAGGGAAGAAAACTCTTCCCTTGTTCTTAAATCATTTCTTCAGCCAGTTCCCAAAGTTGTGTGTTTACTTTGTTTGATGCCAAGATGTTTTGTAATCCACGTAGTTTGATGTTTCTACCATTCACTGATGTGTAGTTCGCACCTCCTCGGATATACTTTTCTTGAACTGTATTGAACACTTGCCATAGTGAATCCCCATCGTCTTCAACTCGGTTTGGTGATAATAGTCCAACGATTTCCATCTCAGATAAAACTTTTTTTGCCCCAAATCGGATGTCTGAAGACTTACGGACGAAATCAATCTTTTCATCTAATGTAAGTTCACGCTCCATCATACGGTTTACACCCCCTTGGATTTTTGGAAGAAGTCCCGCGAATGACTCTGTCAATCTTTTAACCTCATCCAAATCAAACTTTTGGTGACGTACCTTAAGTGACTCAGCTAAAGAAGTTGGTACTGTGAGTCCATTAGAACAAACCAATCTATGTAGTCCCGCACTTACTTGGAATGTTGCTGTTCCGTTGTGTGAATTACGGATGATTGCTTCAACCAAAGTATCACCAACTTTAGGAAGTTCACCGTTACGAAAACGAAGTTCGTGTAGTGAATGGATTCCACGTCCTGTTTGACGAGCGGACGCCAACTCCCATCCTTCATTCATAAAATTTTCCATGATGTCCATTGTTGGTACGAATACATACTTGTTGGACACTTTCGCTGAAGGAGACGTTGCGAATACTGAAGGGGCTACATTCTTAATTTGTTCTAATGTCATCATATCTTTATCGTTTTTGATTATGAAACAAAATTAAGGAATGTTTTTTAATTATCCAAATTTATTTTCAGTTAATTAGTGATTTAATTTGACTTTCATTCAGAACACCAACTTTTGTGTCAGTAAGTTCACCATTATTGAATACCTTGACTGTAGGAATACTTCTAATGCCCATCTGTATTGCAAAATCTTTGTTTTCTTCAATGTTCATTGTATACATCTGTGTTGCTGATGTATTAGCCGATGCCACTCTTTCAAAAACGGGTTTCATCATTTTACAGGGTCCGCACCATTCAGCCCAAAACTCAACGACAACGTTTTCTTTATTATCTAATTTTTGCTGTAAATCTCTACTATTAATTTCCATAATTTATTTATTAATTAATGTTTTTAACAAATCGTGTATTTTATAAGTGTGACCGTAGTAATTACCAGTCCTTCCTCTTACAAGTTCTTTATCGTCATAACCTCTTCCATAAGCATCATTTACCATCCACATTTCGATGTCTTCCATACTTTTGATTTTAGTTTGGATTTCATTAATCAACTCAATTTGTTTTTTATCTTCAAGGGTTTTCTTTTTTTCTTCAACCCACATAGCTAATTGTTGTCTGTATGTTTTCATAGTTCAAAAATAAAAGAATAATCGTCAGAAATCAAATTATTTGTAATTTAATTTTCCAAATGTATGTGCACCAATTGTATCAAATTCTATAAAAGTAGCTACTTTCGATTTTGCCCAGTCAGGTGTTTTTCCTGTATAATAATGTGTAGAACCACCCGTATTATCAGTTATTGATTCAATATTTTTTGCGATTTTAATTGCATCAGGTAATTTATCATGTTTTCTAACTTTGTAAATATCTTCAACATAACTTATAGGTTTACCTTTAACTGTATGTGAATCCCACATTGAGAATTGGTATGGACTTAAAATTTGTTTTTTTATTGTTGTACCTCTACCTTCAAAATCAATTTTTGCTCTATTTTTGATAACATTTGCAACTGCTTTCATTCCATTATAACTTTCAGTTCCTGCCTCACCAACTAAAGTTGCTGCGAGTAATTTTTGCGTTTCAGTTAAATCGTCATATTTGGAAGTTGACGTTGTTGTTTCTATGTCATCAGTTTTTTTGGATTTTTCATATGATTCAAGTTTATTCAAGACGTTTTTTCCAATTGCATCGATTATGTCATAACCATATAATTCTTCAAGCGCATCCTGTGTCAAATCACCATAGTACCCCAAATCACCGTCCCAATCCAAAAGTCCTTTATCAATTAACATTTTTTGAACTTTAACAATAGCAGAATTACTACTAGAATTACAATACCCTTTTTCTATGACTTCACCATTTCTGATATCGTCCAACGTGACAAGAGCATCTTCAGCAGCCCCATCTTTACATGGTGAACTTGCTTCTTTTATTAATCTATTTAACTGCGATTCTGTAATTATAATTTTCATTTTTTATTCTTTTTTGCTTTATCAGGTATGTTATGTTCTTTTGGTTTTACATCAATACCTATTTTTTTCCCAAATACAATTAAAAATGTTGTAAGTGGAAGTGGTATCGGTATTAATGTTAAAATAACAATCAGTAAATTTTTTATCACATCAACCGACTGTCCCTTTATGAATTCAACATCGTTTTTATCTAAATCAAATTCATTTGTTTTGGAATAAGATTTCACAGCATGTTTCAAAATCCTATAAAGGGCTTTTGTTTCTTCTATTTCAGAATTTGCTCTATTTTTTACTTTAACATAGGTATCATTGAATTTTTTTTTCATCTTATCCCCTTGAGTTAAAATAGTTCCTTTTCCGTCATCTTCCATACAAATAAATACAAAATAAAACAAAAAAGTCAGGACGTAATCCTGACCTCTTTTTTATATATATTTGGGTGTTATTACAAATTGTATAATACCGCTTTACTACCTAATAGTTCTTTAGCTTTTTCCACTGCCAAATCTTTAGTCTTAAACCCTTTGTCAACCAATTTTTTAGAATGATAAATATTATAAACTGTCGATGCAACATCAGCCTTGTTGAACTTAAACTTACTATCTTTTTTTGGTTTCAATGTGTCTTTTGCATATACATCCAAGTAACCAACCTTGCAAATGTAACGTCCTTTGTTTCCTGATTTTGTTGCCATAATTTGAGTTTATTTTTAAATGATTTATAATAATACAAATGTATAAAAACTAATTTAATTAATCAAACTATTATTCTAAATTTCTTTTGTTAAAATGAAAGTTATAGTATGGTATCATACGTTCATTATTATATAAACCCATCTCTTCAAGTAAATGAAGTAATTCAACAGCAATTTCATGTCTAATCGTTGATGTCAACTTATATTCTTCACCATGTTCATCATCAATATCGATGAATAGTTGTAATATTGGTCTTCTTGTACCTTCGTTTTGTTTCAAAAAGTAATCATTTAAAGTGAACTTCAAAGGTACATTTTCCCCAAATGTTTTGGACAATTGTGACATAAGTTTTATTGTTGTTTTTATACCTTCGATGTGGTATCCATGTTTTTGGTATTCGTTATTTTCTGACGACTCTTTAAGTCTTTTTTTTCTTCCCTGACAATGTGCTCTTTGAGAAAATCCTTTTGGATTATTACAGTTGATGCTCTTTTTATATTTTTCACTCCACTTTTCTGTCACTTCTTCTTCACTGAAAGATGTACCTAAAGATGATAATTTACCTATTGGTTTATTCATTTTTACATTTCCAACTAAATCTGTAATAACACTTTTTTTGATTTTTCTTTTTATGACTTCTTCAAGATTTTTTTCATGCCAAAATTCTTCCAATTTGTTGTAATCGAATTTATTTTTTTTGGAATCGAACCCACAGTTGTGACACAAATATGGATTATCATCACCTTTTTCCGTTTTCCAAGAATGGTTACACTTTTTACAATCCAACTTTTTTCTTTTACCAATGGTTTTTTCGGATTCTTGTAATAAATTAAAGTGTTCATTTGTTAATCCGTCTTTGTCATTATCGATCATTTTAACTTCATCTATGTAACAATAATATTTAAATATCCCTAAGAAATGTTCTATTCTGATTGCTAAAATGGTTTCAAACTTTTCATAATAAGAGTTTTCTAACATCCATTCTTGATTAACATATAAAATTAAGTGTATTACAAAATACATTTTGTCTTCAAATCTTTCATTTTCAATTTTTTCAACATTAGTTACCTCAAGTTTTACTGTACCATTTTTGAAACCTTGACAAAGAGCCGATTGAATGTTTTGAACGGATTTCATTTTTTCACAACTTTCAATATAATCATCAACCGCCATATCAATTAATGTTTGAGCAGCATTAACACTCTTTGTTTCATTGAGTATTTTATATTGTCGTTCCGTTATAATAATTTTCATGATTCTATCAAAAATTGCTGTACATCTATAAATATTCCTGTTTTTTTTGTGACTTCTTGATATAAAATATCTTCAATTAATGATTTAATTTCACTCTCAACTTCCCACCAAATTTCTTCATTTTCTTCTACATGGCTTAACAATAGTGTTTCATAATCATCATACATAAGAGTTACTTTTCCGTCACCATTAACTCTACATCTTACTATCAAATAATGATCTTCTTCCCATTCTTCTATTTCATCAACGTAAAATCTAAAATCATAACCACCACTAAAATCGTAATTGTTTGTATCAAAAGTTTTGTCTAATAGTTTATTAGACGCTTCTACCATTTTACCCCATCCACCCATGAATTCAGTAAACCATTGTTCCAATTGAGCATGAAACGAAGGTTTATAATCCACATATTTACCAATGGTGCCATCAAATTCAACATTTCCTGTGTTTTTCAATTCGTTATTCCAAATCTTGAATAATATTTTTTTTGTGGATTCTTGTGAAAAGTCTTCCTTAATTAATTCATATTGGTTTTCTGTAATTATAATTTTCATTTCATGTCACCGATAATAAAGTTCATATCAGTAATAAACTGTTCGCTGTTAGTTAAATCAATAATAATGTCTTGTGGTAATTGTCCCCCTAAATTTTTGATTCCATACTTGTCACCAAATTTATTCAAAATGTCGATAGTTTGGTTTCTTGTTTCATCCCCGATGAAAAAGTTTTGATAATCTTCATCTTGTAAAATTGGAAATGTGATTTGTCCTTTTAAATCTGCCTGTGATAATATTTTTGAAGATAACCTTAATTGTTTAGAACCCGTTGATTTTGGGGCTAAACTATATCCTGGTGTAGTAGCCAATTTAACCAAGTTTTCTTTTGTAAAATAATATAAATCAATTTTATTATCTGATCTTGGTATCCCTATTAATAATGAATCGATACCTGATAAAGTTTCATTAACCAAGTCTTCAGCAATATTAATCAAATCTTGATTGTTAGAATCTAACAAGTACTTAACTGGGTTATTTGACATAAGTGCGTTTATTGCGGTTTGTCTGTTTTCTTCTGAACCCCTGTAGTTTTTGATATAGTTTGTTACGTTTTTTGCAATAGACTTAATAACCACAGATTCTGATTTATCATTTAATGTTTTTAAAGATATTTTATTACCACTAGTTGTTATGTCAAACGGTGAATTTATATCTTCCGATATAGTAGAATCCAAAAATCCAGCAATCATTCCTTCGAAGTCAAATCCTCTATTTCTTGATTTAAAAAATCTTTTATAGTAGTCGTCAAATCTAAATTTACTTCTTACTGAAACATTACTCAAATCTAAAGACATTAAAGATGGTATTGTTTTGTTAAAATCAATTGTATTTCTTGTTATTTCAGCATCTATTATATTATTTATTGCTGCTTTGGCTCCAAACATATCCAAAGGTATCAATCTAATTTTTTGAAGTTCTCTCGATAAATTAATTTCATTTTGTTCTAACAAAAATTTGTTGAACTTCTCTTCTGCAATATTGTAATATAGATTTTCCATTATAAATAAATATTAAATGTAATCATAAAAGTGATCATTTACGTATTCATCAACTAAATAGTGATCTGGATAATCAGGAATTCTGAAATCTAAAAATTCTAATTCTCCCTCATACATACGTTCAAATAAAAAACCTGCGTAATCACTAACGTAATCAATCATTTCAGATGAATAATTTGGAAATTGGTTATTACTTAAATAATTATAAATGACTCCATTAAAATCTCTAATTTTGATGTATTCAAAAGTTTTTTTTCCCCTTGAAGTTTCTTTTGTTTCGTGTTCAAATTCTTTTATAAAATATGTTTCAAGTTCACTCCACACACTATTATAAACTTCCGATTCGTATGCGTTGTTATATGCATTCCAATGTATATTCCCTAAATTAAGTCTTAAATCATCTAAATCACCTTCAAGAAGCTCATTCATTGCTTCTTCATTATTAATCAAATCAAAGACATCGTTACTTGTAATTTGAAAATAATCTTCTCTGTTTTGTTCTTTTGCCAGTTCGTGAAAAAAATCAGAACCATAATTTTCAACATTTAAATCTTGATTTCCAATTTCTTTTAATATGTAATCGGCTAAATATTTTGTATTCTTATCATTAAGTACTTCAATAACATCCCTATAAACATCATCTGTTGTGTAATCAAATGCTTCCATTGAATCGTCACCTAAAACTCTTTCAGCAACATCTCTTGCTGAAAAATTTCTTCCACCCTTACTAAATAACTTTGCAAGTTCATCTCTTGAAGAAAGATATAAATAATATCCTTCTTTCATTGGATATACATCTGTGATGAAACTAGAACATATGAAATCTAATGTTTCTTTAGGGTTATTTTTTAATCTAGCAAAAACAATCATATTAAGATAGTCACCATCAATTTGACTTATGTCTATTTTTTTTCCTAATCCGTATTTTTCTAAATAATTGTAGAATGATTGAAAATCTTCGTCGAAGTAAGCACCAACTTCATCCCAATTTCCATTGTTAAACTCATCTAATAAATGTTGTGCCGAACTTAAACTCATAATTTAAAACTTTACAGGTGGTTCTTCAAATTGAATGGTGTCACTATCCAAGATGGTATATTTACCTTTTGTATTTCTAAAAATAAATACTTCGTCTTTGTTTCCTGAAGCAAATACAAAATAATCGACAGGTTTTTTATCAAGCCCTTTTATATTATAACTTTTGATTTTGTGAAAGTTTCTGACTCTTTCTACATCACCTAATGGTTTCACTTGAAATTTTG
>Ga0315909_10000519_pt1 | contig 51877 bp, 52 predicted proteins | sample LakEriMetagenome_11_FD_203527 | JGI IMG/M metagenome (GOLD analysis project Ga0315909, IMG submission 203527) | Freshwater fungal communities from buoy surface, Lake Erie, Ohio, United States - Buoy 2 MA125 | ecosystem: Environmental > Aquatic > Freshwater > Lake | place: USA: Lake Erie, Ohio... | reverse complement strand
GCGTATTTAGGTGTTTGCCAATGCAAAAGTTTTGCTTGTGATATGTTCTTTAATACGTTAGTAAAAACAGTTTCATATTTGTATTTAGGAGTTTCCTCTACCGTTTTTCTGAAAGGTCTTTCTTCTGATCTAAAATACTCGTCATCCGGATCATCTGAAAAAAATTCTCTTTCTTTTCCTTTAGGTAGAACTTCTTCTCCGAATGCATTTAGATTTATTACTCTTCTGTCCATTTATTTTTATTTTATATATCTAGAAAAAATTGAAACTTTTTCTAAAAAAATTAGTAATATTCTCAAATTAGATTTTTTTATTACGAAAAAATTATTAAATTTGTAAAAAAATTAACAAAAAAAGGAAACTTTTCGAAATTGATTTGATATATAAGGTATGAAAAATATGAAACACATAGGATTTATTAACTGGCACTCGAGATCGTTCTGTATGAACGAAGGGATTATAGCCTTATCTAGTACGGGGAATCTATATGTGGATCAAAAGCCGGAAAGAGAAATTAGAGGATTAAAAGAATGATTTGAATAATTGAAAAATATAAAAACCATTAAAAATCCTCTGATAAACGAATCAGAGGATTTTTTTTGTTAGTAACATTTACATATGCTTCTTTAGTTTAACTGGAAAAATACGTGTCTTGTAAACATGAGTTATCGGGTCAGTTCCGATAAGAAGCTCCAAAAAGAAAATGTTCTTTGACATATTGGCCTTAACTGTCCTATAGTGAAATTGGCATCACACAGCATTTTGGCTGCTGAGTTTTAGGTTCGAACCCTGATAGGACAACAATGGAAGTTTAATTTAGCCGGCGCTAAACCTAGTCTTGAAAACTAGTGGTACTGAAACATGTATGGGGATCGACACCTCAGGCTTCCTCCATTTAACTAGGTGTAGCTCAGTTTGGAAGAGCGGGTGCTTTGGGAGCATCAGGCCGCAGGTTCGAGCCCTGCCACTTAGACTATTTATTAACCACTAAATCCCAGAATTATGGAAAGTGACAAGAGCGACAAGAGTCGCAAACTAAGGATCTCGTAGCTCAGTTGGTTTAGAGCACTCCGCTTTTAACGGAGGTGTCGTGAGTTCGAGCCTCACCGGGATCACTACACTAAACAAGAAATTGTAACACTAAACATCCCTTGTTTATTAACACAAAAACAAGTTTACTATGCACCTTTAGCTCAGATGGTAGTAGCGATTGTTTTACATACAATAGGTCACAGGTTCGATCCCTGTAGGGTGTACAATAGGTTGATTGGGGAATGGTGTAACGATAACGTGTCAGTAGTTCGTAGTTACATTGGAGTTTTAACTGTCCCAGTAATGCCAATCGTAAAATCAGATGTCCACGGAACCATCTTCTGATTTCCTAAATTTGGGAGAGTTGAGCAATTGGTTGGCTCAGCAGACTGTAAATCTGTCGCGAAAGCCTTGGGGGTTCGAGTCCCTCCTCTCCCACAAATGCTGGCGTACCAGTGGATGCTTATATCATCTATGCCTGTAGCGGTAAGTTTAAAACGTTGGTTCGAATCCAACCGCCAGTACAAAAAGGACCAGAAGCTTAAGCGGTATATAGCTACGGCCTGTTAAGCCGAGGATAGTAGGTTCGAGTCCTACCTGGTCCGCAATTGCTCATGTAGCTTAATCGGGAAAGCACTACGCTGATATCGTAGAGAGAGTAGGATCGTAACCTGCCATGAGCACAAAGAGGAATAACTTGCGTAGATGCCTCAAGGAACTGCAGTCCTACTACGCTCTATGGAAAGTAATCCCTGAAGGCGACGGGGCTTGTTTGCTAAACAATGCGATCGGGTAAAACCGATTGTGGATCGTTACCACTGCTTTCCTCCAATAAACCCGTAGGTTCTAGGTGAACAGAATTGGCTCATATCCGATTCTAGATTGGTTCGAACCCAATGTACGGGACTAACCAAAACCTAATAGGTATTATGAGAGAAGTAGTAAAAGGAAGTTTCGAATCATCTAAAGTGATGCTTCGGGGAAAAGCCTCATCGCCCAAAGGACGATCGAGCTGGCGTGATCGGGCCGCACAAGTTTGCAACAAGTTTGCCCTAAAATTGGCTAAAGCTAAGTCAATGTTGTAAATCGATCCTCCCCGTCTACGGGACGGGGTTTTTATATGGTGTATATAGCTCAGTTGGCAGAGCGCTGGTTTGTGGAACCAGAGGTCATGGGTTCGAGCCCCATTATACACACAATATGCTCCTGTGGTGGAATTGGCGATACACGACAGATTTAAGCTCTGTTGCCCTTTGAGGCTTGTCGGTTCGAGTCCGACCAGGAGTACTAAATGCACTTTTAGCTCAATTGGAAGAGCGTCCGAATACGAATCGGAAGGTTGGGGGTTCGAATCCTTCAAGGTGTACAAAAGATGATACAAAGCGTAGAATGTCAGACGTGGAGAGACGGGTCGCAAGGGTACACACTAAGGATAAGCAATAATTGCTCAGCTCTCTAATGGTGTCGTGAAGTCAAAAAGACGGGATTCCCGATAAAGACATTCATCATCTTTTATTTGCCCCTTTCGTATAATTGGAAGTACAACATCGTTCTAAGGTGTCCGGTTGGAGTTCGAATCTCTAAGGGGGTACAAAATATACGTGATACAGACAAGGCGTCGGTCAGATCTCCAAAATCTCGACGGGTAGGTTCGATCCCTACATCACGTGCTAATATATAGTGTATTTATGTGATAAAATCAATCGATCATATAATATAAAAGATAATGGATATAGTTAGATTAAAGGAAGTAATAGAAACTTCATATACCTATGCAGAGGTACAAAAAAAATTAGGATATTATTCAAAAGGAGGTAAAGTTTATTTGATAATACGGGGTTTAATCGAAAAGCACAAATTGGATATATCGCATTTTAAAGGAAAGGGACATGGTACTAGCAATAATTCAAAATTTACATTAGAGGAAATCCTAGTAGAAGATTCAAAATATTGTAATATATCTTCTTTAAAAAGAAGGATATTAAAAGAAGGTAAATTAGAATATGAATGCAATAAATGTAAGATAAATTCTTGGAATAATCAGCCGATTACACTACAATTAGATCACATAAACGGAATAAATAATGATCATCGATTAGAGAATTTAAGATTTCTTTGTCCGAATTGCCATTCGCAAACTCCTACGTTTAGCGGCGGAAATGTTAGAAAAATAAGATCCGATTGTAGCAGGGAAAAGGTTTAGAATGGGGATTTAAGGGTACCACAAAATAAAAAGTTATGAATAGAGTATTTAAAAAAGTAGACGGCCAGGTGGTTGATATAGTTAAACATACTCTATCAATACTTGAAGAATGTCCTTACGTGGAAATCCACGTAGGTACAGATTCCCAAAATCACAGGCGATATACCATATACAATACGGTAATAGCTTACAGATACGGGAATAGGGGGGTTCATTATATAATACATTCGGAAAAGATTAAAAAGATTAAGGATAGATGGACTAGGCTTTGGAAAGAAGCTGAGATGTCCATAGAGACTGCTGAATTAGTAAGTGCTAAGATTAAAGTTAAAATTGAAATAGATTTGGATTTTAATAATGACGAAAGGCATTTCAGTAATAAACTTGTTCAAGCAGCTTCTGGTTGGGCGGCTAGCTTAGGTTATAAGGTAAATATAAAACCAGATAACCAAGTAGCAACAAGAGCGGCAGATCACCACTGCCGCTAATTTAGGCTCAGGTGTCTGATTGGTAAAGTCCCGGTCTGCAAAATCGTGGTATGTGAGTTCAAATCTCACCCTGAGCTCAAAAAAATTAAAAAAATATTTGGTAGAATTTTTTTCTACGAGAAAATACCTTATATTTGAAATGTCTTAAAAATAAGACAAAAAGGTTCTTTGACATATTGGTTCAAAAATGCTCCTATGGCGGAATTGGTATACGCGCATGATTTAGGCTCATGATCTTGTAGGTTCGAGTCCTACTAGGAGTACTGGGAGTGTATGCAGTAGAGTTCTGCTTGAGAGAAGATGTAACACGCACTTAAAGCAGGGGTTACAAGGTGTCAGGCCGTTTTTCAGTTTTGGGCGAGAAAAACTGGCGTTTGGGAGAGATGATTGTCGGACAATCTACACCCGTGATATTAGTGGGTCTGATCACCCCTTTCACGTTAATGGCGAAACTTTCCCAAGGGAGTAGCCAATTTGCAGGTATAGCTCAATTGATTAGAGCACTAGCCTTCCAAGCTGGGGGTTGTGGGTTTGAGTCCCACTACCTGCTCAAGGGGAAAGAGATATTCCTTCAGTCTTTTATCCAAGACTCATTTAACAATGGATAGGGGTAAAAAATGTCTACCAAAAGACTTTCGATTCGGGTTAAAGGTACCAAAGTTCAGGGCTTCCGACGTATTGAACTGACGTTTTCAAGGAGTAAGATCCGCAGGGTTACAAACAGGAAACCGGGAAATCCACTCTTCCGGGATCTCAGGAAGGGGAATCTGGGGGCGTATGTCTCAAGGCTGACGAGAATGCTTTGCAAGCAATCTGGGGTGAGTTCGATTCTCACCGTTTCCACAAAATTCTGTTAGTAAGGTAGATGGAAGAAATCATCTGACGATTAGCCTTTACTACAGGTAACTTGGTCCTACAGTCCAGTTGGAGTGGACGCCGCCCTGTCACGGCGGAGATCGCGGGTTCGAGTCCCGCTAGGACCGCCAAGGTAAGTTTTCCTACATCCGGGATTAGTGAGAAACTTAAAGAGGAACAAAATCGGTACACAAGTCCGAGGCTTACCTGATTTCGCCCATTCGACAAGCGGTTAAGTCATTGCCCTTTCACGGCAAAGTCACGGGTTCGAATCCCGTATGGGTGACAAAGATCGGAGTAATTACCCGGTCCTAACAAGAAGATGGCTCATATAGCTTAAAGAGATTTGACGTCACTAATTTCTGTCCGTCTTCTTGATTAACTACTTATGGTGTAAATTGGTTTGCACATCGGTCGCTAAGGCCGAAGGGCTATAGGTTCGAGTCCTATGGGTAGTTCATATATCGCGGGGTGGTGGCAGTTGGTCAGCCCGCCAGGCTCATAACCTGGAGATCGTCGGTTCGAATCCGGCCCCCGCTACTAGGAGTTCCAATCTCAAGTGCTGGATCTTATAGATCCGATGAGCCCATCAAAATTGGTGACAGCTGGAAAGACAGCAATACAGTCAGGTGGCGTAATTGGAGTATCGCGTCTCTCGGCAGAGGGTATCACACATACAGGTTCGAATCCTGTCCTGACTACAAATTCGTAAACGTATCCAAGCCCCAGTAGGGGATACCGAATTAAAATAAATTGTGAAAGAAGTGAAAAATAGTCAACCTAGGATAAGGCTAAAGTATCATATTCAGGAATATCCGAAAGGAGAATAACGAAGGGATTTTTTAACTATGGACCAATATGTGAATGAAACTATTTTATTTTGACAATCTATAAAAAATAAAAATGGCGGCTAAATTATACAGCGAGATTGACAAATCTATTTTGGTAGCTATACCAAATCCAAGCAAAGAAGCTTACGAGATCAAAATTAAAATTCCAGAATTTACTTTTCTAGGAGTTAAAGAACAACCAGATTTTGCTACGGTATACCTAACGATGTATCCCGGTAAAAAAATCATTGAACTAAAATCCTTAAAACAATATTCATTTCACTTAAGAGATATTGTAGTTTCATATGAGAGACTAATCAATATAATCTACGATCATCTAATGGAAGTTTACGAACCAGAGAGGCTAAGGATTTCTATGGTATGTAATCCTAGAGGGGGAATAAGTGCAAAACTTTGTATAGATTCTGACTGGGAAGTTAGAGGTGGAGAGGAGAGATTCAAAGACTGGGTCGGGGGATCTAATAATTCAGATGACTGGGGGGTTTTAATGTAAATACCCGAAATAATAAATGAAAAGGGGCTTATGTTAATTAAGCCCCTTTTGATGTTCATCTTTCTGGGTCTTTTTCCCCTTTATTGATATATAATACGGGAAAAAGAAAATTTATGAAAAATCTATTAATTTTAATTTTTATCGTATTAGGAATATCGGTAAAATCACAAGTATCCTCCACCTATGTATTTTCTGAAACCACAGGAACATACACTTCGATAACAGGGGGAACCCAGTTAGTAACTACTACAGGGGGAGCAATCACTTACGACACGGACGGTAGTTATTTTACACTTCCGGTAGGCAGTCAATTTACTTTCAATGGGGTAACTATAACTTCAGTAAATATGACCGCAGACGGAGCTCTTTGGTTAAATCCGGGAACTACTACAACCGGAAATGGAACTACTGGGGCTATATCTTCAACGGGAACAGCTTCCGGAATTATCTGCGGAATGAACATGGACCTCAGATCTACTGCTATAGCAAGTCAGGTTTACGAAAGAAGATGGCAGGATTTGGGATCTGAAGTTGTATTTCAATGGCAGAATGCTGCTAGATACTTGCAGAGTTCTTCCGAAAGGTTTTCCTTTCAGATAAGGGTTAATGAAAGCACAGGAGAAATAAGAGTGGTTTACGGAAACATGACAACGGTTACTACTAGTACAACATATCAGCCAATGGTTGGATTAAGGGGATCAGTGAATACTGATTATAATTCCAGAAGGCTAACTAGTACCATTCCTGATGCTACCCCCAATTGGGGTGCTCCAAATGGAACTACTGCAGCAACAGCAAACAATCATACTGTAAGATTTAGAGATAACTGTTTACCCTCTTCGGGGTTAACTTTTATATGGACAGTTCAATCGTGTTTAGGACCTTCTTCTCCTTCTGTTACTTATACCTCATCCACCGGAGCAAATTTATCCTGGACCGCTTCTTCTTCAAACCCTTCTTCTGGGTATGAATGGGAATTAAGGACCTCGGGTGCAGGGGGTAGCGGTGCAACTGGATTGACTGCTAGTGGTAGCACCGCATCGGGGATTATCTCTGCTACAGCATCGGGGCTAACGGAACAAACTTCATATATACTTTACGTTAGATCTAATTGCGGATCTTCGTTCAGTGGATGGGTGGCAAATGTGGCTTCGATTTCTCCTCCTTCTAACAACAACTGTTCGGGATCCATATCCCTTACGGTAAATTCTTCTTCGACATGTACGTCTTCCACTACTAGAAGTTCTATCGGAGCAACCCAATCTCAGTCAGCTTGTGCAGGCACGGGTGCTGATGATGACGTCTGGTTTTCTTTCGTTGCTACAAACCCATCCCATGTTATTACGGTAACCCCAGGCACAATGTCAGATGTGGTATTTCAAGTATTTTCGGGAAATTGTTCAGGACTTTCTTCTTTGTCTTGTGTGGATGCTACTGCAGGATCATCAATTGAAACCACGAACGTGAATTCTTTAACAGTAGGGATTACTTATTATGTGAGGGTTCACAGCTATTCTGCAACTATCGGGACAAGAGGAACTTTTACAATTTGTGTGACTACTCCGTGTACGGTTCCAACCCCTGCAGGAACTCTATCTTCAGATAAATCATCTACTGTAGTGAATGATGCCGTTACTTTTTCGATAACAGGAAATGGAGGAAGCGTAACCCTTTTAGAATGGTCCTTTAATAATTTTTCTTCTGTAGCAGGATCTACTTCTAATCCAATTATGCCGTATACTCTTCAATTGAATGTTTCCCAGGCCAATATATATTTTAGAGCAACTTCGGTAAACGGATCATGCCCATCCGGGGTTACTTCTCCTATAATGGTTTCTTTAGAATTAGCTCCACCATACACATACGGAGTAAGTGATGGAGATTATATAACTAATGTAACTTTTAGCAATATAAATAACACATCGACTGAAGATGGAGATGCGTATTCTAATTATCTTTCTATCGTGGGAAATGTAGATGCAGGGGCATCGTATACCATATCAGTTTCCGGAACCCAAACTTTTGGATCTTATTCCGGATATGCAGCTTGGATAGATTGGGATCAGGATGGAATATTTCAGACGACGGAAAATATACTTCTGACATCTCCCGGAGCTACCCAGACTTCTTCCGTTACCGTTCCTAGTACAGTAACGAGCGGGACGGTTAAAATGAGAGTGCTTTCCGTTTGGAATTCTACCCCGATAAATGATCCTTACTATTCTATAGGATATGGATACGGGGAAATAGAAGAATATAGTATTTTTTTAGGGGTAGCACTTCCAGTAGAACTAATCTATTTCGATGGGACCGGATATCCTACTTTCAATTTATTAAAATGGTCTACTGCATCCGAACATAATTCTGATTATTTTTCTATAGAAATGGGATTAGACGGGGAAAATTGGGAAGAGATAGGAACTAGAAAATCTGCAGGAAATAGTAACGAAATAATAAACTATTCTTATAATCATTCATACATAAATAATGGATTTGTTTATTATAGATTAAAACAAATAGATTTTGATGGGAATTTTAAAATATATGGTCCTATATCTATTCATTACCTATCAACCAGTAAAAAAATAATAAAATATGTTAATCTATTAGGTCAAGAGGTAGATCCAGAATCTAAAGGAACTATTTTTGAAATCTATGACGACGGAACATCAAGAAAAATAATTAGATAAAATGGAAAATTTAGTAAATAATATTTATGTTAAATTTTTCGTAATGACTCTATCTATGATTTCCCCTTTTATTTATATGGGGGTTTCTGGACATCAGCTTTCAATATCTTCTTATTGGGAAACCCCCATGCAACCTCTATTTATTTTTGTAAATGCTTCTACTTCTTATTATCTTTTTTCGATAAAAAATTGGTGGATCCCTGCATTCTTTTTAATGCTATTAACTTCTTTTTCTGTTAGCAATTTTTTTATAGTGCATAATATATTTGCTATAGCTTTTTTCTTTTTCTGCGGGGTTTCCATCCTAAAATCTAAAATTAAGATCTATATATTTCCTTACCTCCTATCCCTAATTCCCCTATTTTTTGGAAGTCTGATATGGGCAGAAATAATGGGAATACTTACTGTGTGTCTATTCCATTTTCATCGGTATGTGAAATTCAATATAATAAATTCATCAAGAAATAAAATCTAAAAATATGAAATACCTAAAATTAATTCTTTTCCTTGTCATAGGATATCAATCATTATCGCAATATTGTCCTTATTTAGGACCGGATCAATTCTTACCGTGTGGGGTTAATTCAACCACTTTGACCGCAGACTTATCCCAATGTTCTCCGGGGGCTAACCCGAATCAGACAACTAACTATTCAGTATCATCAATTCCTTATTCTCCCCAAACGAATACAGGTACTTCTTTAACAATGTCGGACGATTCCCAGCAAGGTCCTTTTAATATTGGATTTACTTTCTGTTTCTATGGAAATACATACACACAGTTTTACATTGGTTCTAATGGATGGATATCCTTTTCACCAGCGCAGCCTACCACTTATACATCTTCTCCGATTCCTGCTGCAGGGACACCAGCCAATTCTATACTAGGAGCTTGGCAAGATTGGCATCCAGGTATCGGTGGACAAATAAGGTATCAGGTTCAAGGCACAGCACCTTGCCGTAAGCTAGTGGTTAGCTGGATCAACGTTCCATTTTTCTCATGTACATCAGTTACTGGAACTTTTCACATAGTATTATACGAATCCACTAACGTAATTGAAGTACATATCCAAAACAAGCAATTTTGTGCTTGGGCAAACGGAACTGCAACACAAGGGATACAAAATGCAAATGCAACCCAAGCGGTAGCAGTGGCCGGAAGGAATTCCTCACAGTGGACTGCGAACAACGACGGAAGAAGATGGACTCCTTCCGGACCCCCTGTAGTTCCAGTACTTACGTGGTATCAAGTTGGTAATCCTGTTGCAATAGGAACCGGAAATTCTATAACCGTAACCCCTCCTCCTGCAGGAGCTAATTATACTTGTCGTTTTGTTTATCCTACTTGTAATTCTGGATGGTCATCGTGTAATGGTAATGTTGGATTAGGACCGGATACAGTTTTTGTTCAGCCAGGTCCTCCTAATTTACCTAATCCCACGGTAACATTCACAAATCCCATTTGTGCAGGGGATTGTAATGGAACTATTACTGTAATACCTAATGGGGGATCAGCGGTACAGACAATCTCATGGAATGGTCCTATTGGATTTACTCCAACCGGATTATGCTCGGGTCCTTATAATTTTACAATTACAGATGCTAATGGATGTACGGTCAGTGGAAATGTATCGCTTATCGATCCCCCTTTACCTACAGTAGGACCAATATCAGGGACGGATACCGTTTGCTTTGGATCTACTTCTGATATTTTTACGGTACCAGATCTTGGGGCAGGATGGACTTATCAATGGAGCACCGTTGGATCCATATCTTCTTATCCTGATCCTTTTTCAGTAGAAATTGATTGGAGCCTTACCCCTTCGGGATTTGTTCCCGGAGCAATTGATGTTATATCTATTAATCCTTCAGGATGTTCAAGCCTACCGGTATCCTTCGATTTAGAAGTATTTAACGTTATTCCTAGCGTCTCTCCGATAGGTCCTTTTTGTTCTAATGATAATTGCGTTCCCTTATTGGCTACACCTCTGAATGGGATATTTACAGGTACAGGAGTTAATGGGTCAAATTTTTGTCCTACCCTTGGGAATTTAAATAATACTATTACCTATACATATACCCAAAGCGGATGTGTTTTTAATAGTGATATAAGCGTAACAGTAAATCCTCAGCCTTATATAAATTCTATATCTCCTTCTAATCAATTTTATGAACTATGTGAAGGGGATAGCGTAAATGTTGTTTACAATGTAGATCCTACTATAAACGGTTTAACTACTTGGGTAGTTCTAGGAGACACTACAGAAACCGATAATTTACCAATATCTTGGAATCAATTTGGAGTTTATATAATAGAGGCTACAGAAACTGTTTTAGGATGTGTTTCTCCTCCTATCCAAACGACTGTTACTATCGTGGAATGTCCTCAGCTACTTATCTATATTCCTAATACTTTTACACCAGATGGAAACGAGGTTAATAACCTATGGGGACCAGTTTTTACTTCAGGTTATTCCTCTGATCATTTTGAACTTCTAGTTTTTAATAGATGGGGAGAAATAATATGGGAATCTAGAGATCCCAATGGAAAATGGGACGGTACTTATAATAATAAATTAGTACTCGAAGGAGTTTACACATGGACAATTAGATTCGATCTCTTAGATACCGACGAAAGAAGATTTATGCATGGATTTGTTACCCTAATAAGATAATACTTTATTTTACTGTATTAGGAAAAGCAGTTATCGATTTAGATATATAAAGAAGAAGAATCTAAATCAATAATAATGGCTTATAGAATAATATTAAGAAGGGACACATCAACAAATTGGACTACGAATAATCCAGTTCTTTTATTGGGGGAACCTGGATACGAAACAGATTTAGGAGGATTTAAGATAGGAGATGGATCTACTGCATGGAACGATCTGATCTATATTAAAAATAATTTATCGGTAAATCAGCAAACCACAAATTATACATTATCCCTTACTGATACTAATTCTCTAGTTGAGATCTCATCTTCCGGTAATCTTTATTTTACAATACCTTCGTATTCTTCGGTCCCTTTTTCTGAAGGTACTGAAATTCTATTGGTAAGAGGAGGAACTGGATCCGTCGGAATAACTGGGGCAACAGGAGTTACCCTTAATTCTCTAGGAAATTATTTAAATCTACAAGGGCAGTATGCTTCTGCCAAGGCAATAAATAAATCTCAGAACGTTTGGTATCTATTTGGAGATTTAAATTGATGATTTAAAAATAGAAGAAATAAAAATATAAAAATGTCTCTAATTCTAAGAAATACAAAAGGAAGCCCTCTGACTTACACGGAGATGGATAATAATCTCATCTATCTACAGTCCCTGGTTACTGCAGGATCAACTGGAGCATCTGGACCGGCAGGACCATCTGGACCATCTGGACCGGCAGGGCCGGCAGGGCCAACTGGGCCATTTTCCCCGGGTCCTAGTGTTCAGACTATTACGAGCTCTTCCACCGTAACCCCTACAGATTCTGATGACGTGGTTGTGATAACTGCTCAAGCAGTTTCGCTTACTCTTGCAAACCCTACAGGATCGTGGGTTCAGGGGAAAGATCTTTTAATACGAATAAAAGATAACGGGATTTCTATAACTATAGCTTATGGAACAAATTATAGACCTATTGGTGTGAGTCTTCCAGCTTTTACTACTTCGAATAAAACCATATATCTAGGAATCGTTTATAATTCTACCGATTCTAAATGGGATGTGATTGGTGTATCTATAGAAATTTAATATGGGATATAGAGGAATACTATCATCCATGCCCAAAGAAAGACCTTTTATAATAGAGGTTAAAACCGATAATTCCGGGACATCCGGACCTAGTCAGTTTACTATACCTACGGCAGGAGGAGGCTATAATTATACAGTAAGGAGTACCAGTATTTTCGGAATAAGTACTGGAAATACTGGAAACGTAACAATAACTTGGTTAACCTCGGGAATTTATGAGGTAGAAATATATGGAAATTTTCCTACTATTTATTTTAATGGAGTAGGAGACGGATTAAAGATCCTGAAAGTAAAGCAATGGGGAAACATTAATTGGGCAGATTTTACAGATTCTTTCAGGGGATGTTCTAATATGGAGGTAACTGCAACGGACACTCCTAATTTATCGGGGGTATCTAGCATTCAATCCATGTTTCATGGATGTTATGGATTATCAAATCCAAACGGAAGTTTGGAAAACTGGGACACCTCTTCTATTACGAATATGTCAGGAGTTTTTTGGGGGGTTCTTAATTTTAATAGGGACATAGGAAATTGGAACACATCGAACGTAACAAATATGTCTCAGATGTTCCAATATTGTATCTCATTTAACCAATCGATAGGTAGTTGGGACGTTTCGGGAGTTACAGACATGAGTTCTATGTTTAACGGGACAACAGCATTTAATCAAAATATTGGTTCCTGGGATGTATCCCAAGTTACCGATTTTTCTGGAATGTTTCAATCCTCCGGGTTTAATAATGCTAGTAATTCTTCTATAGGAACATGGACGATTAATAATTCTTCCCCTGTCGTCATGAGTAACATGTTCGGGAACAATTCAGTATTTAACCAATCTATAGGATCTTGGGATACTTCTGCTGTTACTCATATGGATGGAATGTTTTCCGCTGCAATTGCATTCAACCAGGATTTAAGTTCTTGGGACGTTTCCCAAGTAAACAACTTTTTTGAAACGTTTTCTAGCTCTAGCTTTAATAACGGAGGAAGTTCCTCTATTAATAATTGGACAATTAAAACATCCGGGCCGGTTAACATGCAGAAGATGTTTGAATCCGCTTCCTTTAATCAACCGATAGGAAACTGGGATACCTCTTCGGTTACGAATATGTCAGAAATGTTTTCCAATAGCATTGTATTTAATCAAAATATTGGATCCTGGAATGTTTCTAGTGTATCCTCATTCCAGTCCATGTTTAACGGAGCAAATAGCTTTAATAACGGAGGAAATTCTTCAATAAACGGATGGACAATTAAAACAACTGGACCTGTTGATATGAACAGTATGTTTTATGGAGCTTCTTCCTTTAATCAGCCTATAGGATTCTGGGACACTTCTGCAGTTACGGATATGTCGACAATGTTCACTAATGCTTCTATTTTTAATCAAGATATCGGATCCTGGAACACCTCTTCTGTTACTAGTATGGGAGGAATGTTCAATAATGCATTAGCATTTAATCAGAATATAGGTTCTTGGGATACGTCATCCGTTACTGATATGACTCGAATGTTTTATGGCGCATCGGTGTTCGATCAAGATATAGGAAGTTGGGATGTTTCCCAGGTTGCGAGTATGGCAGAAATGTTTAGGGGAGCTACCGCATTTAATCAAGATATAAGTTCTTGGGTTCCGACATCTGCTACCGACATGTCATTAATGTTCAATGGTGCAACTTCATTCGATCAAGAAATAGGGTTATGGGGACCGAAGGTAAATCTCGTGACAAATTTCAATTCGATGTTTAGTTTTGCAACGGCATTTAATAATTTAGGAAGTCCTACTATAGACACCTGGACAATTAAAAACACGGGGGACCGGGTGGATATGGGATATATGTTTAATAGAGCACTTAGCTTCAATCAACCTATAGGTTCATGGGATACCGGATCGGTAGAGAATATGGAATATATGTTCAATCAAGCTCCTGCTTTCGACCAGGAAATAGGAGGATGGGACGTTTCTTTGGTTACTAATTTTAATGGAATGTTTCAAGCTGCTTCTCTTTTTAATAATGCAAATCTTAGTTCCATAAATTCATGGACGATTAATAATTCTGTTCCTGTTACTATGAACTCTATGTTTCAATCGGCAATTAATTTTAAACAGGACGTTAGCGGGTGGGGCGTTCTCGAGGTTACCGATATGTCGAATATGTTTAGGGGCGCTACAAATTTTAGTAAATATTTAGGATCCTGGCAATTGAATACGGTAGGTGTATTATTAGCTAATATATTTAGAGATAGCGGAATGGGCTCCGAGGAATACACAGACACTATAGTTGGATGGGCTAATTACGTTCAAGCCAATACTAATAATCCTAACGGTATTTTAATGACCAATCAAACTTCTATGGTTTTTCAAAATTCAAGACCAGGAGCTCCTTCTTTCGGAAATGCAGCTGCAGCTAGAACTTATTTAACCTCTACACTTCCTTCTGGCCCGTGGACTATATCAGGGGATTCCATAATTCCTTAAATCGAAATTTTATTTAATTTGTCATATATAAAAATAAAAACAATATATGTCATTTGGAGAAGAAGATAATGATGATTACCTAGGGGGAACACCCCAAGGAAAATCTGGTAAAACCCCAATGTTAGAATCCCATTCCCGGGATCTTACTGATCTTGCAAGAAAAGGTCTTCTCGATCCAATCATAGGAAGAGATGAAGAAATAGAAAGAGTTTCCCAAATCTTAACCAGGAGAAAAAAGAACAATCCGGTTCTTCTCGGAGAACCCGGGGTAGGTAAATCTGCTATAGCAGAAGGTCTTGCTTTAAAGATAGTACAAAGAAAGGTTTCTAGAAATCTTCTAAATAAAAGAGTTTTAACTCTTGACTTAAGTTCTGTTGTAGCAGGAACAAAATATAGAGGACAATTTGAAGAGAGAATAAATGCTATAATAAAAGAGCTAAAAGAAAATCCGGAAGTTATCATATTTATAGATGAGATACATACGATCGTAGGTGCGGGTAGTGCATCCGGGTCTATGGACGCGTCTAATTTGTTTAAACCAGCTTTAGCCCGCGGGGAACTGCAATGTATAGGAGCAACCACGTTAAACGAGTACAGGCAAAATATAGAGAAGGACGGAGCATTAGAGAGAAGGTTCCAGAAGGTAGTAATTAACCCATCTTCACCGGAAGTGACTTTAACTATTCTAAATAATGTAAAAGGGAAATACGAAGATCACCATAATGTAGAATACACAGAAGAAGCTATTCTAAATTGCGTTAAACTAACAGAAAGATATATTACGGATAGAAATTTTCCAGACAAGGCTTTGGATGCTCTAGATGAGTCCGGAAGTAGAGCTCAGCAATCTGAGGTTAACGTTCCGGATTCTATAAAAAAATTAGAAAAATCTATAGAAGATTATAAGGAGGGGAAAAGAATAGCAGTGGAAAAACAAAAATACGAAGAGGCTGCTAAGTATAGGGATCTCGAAAGGAAAGCAAGAACCACTCTAGACATAGAAATAAAAGAGTGGGAAAAAGCAATGAAGGGTCAAAGAAAGATAGTAGATGGGGATAAAGTTGCAGAAGTCGTTTCTATGATGTCAGGAATTCCCCTACAGAAAGTATCTCAGGACGAAAATGAAAAGCTTGCTTCTATAGAAACATATTTAAAGAATAGAGTTATCGGTCAGGATCACGCGGTCGAGAAGATATCTAGATGTATAAGAAGAAATAGAATGGGTCTTAAGGATCCGAATAAACCGATAGGTTCTTTTATATTTTTAGGTAGTACTGGAACTGGTAAAACCCAATTAGCAAAAGAACTTTCTAAATTCATGTTCGGGGATCAGGATTCTCTTATTCGAGTAGATATGAGTGAATATGGAGATAAATTTAATTCTACCAAATTAATCGGAGCTCCCCCGGGATATGTGGGACACGAGGAAGGAGGACAATTAACAGAGAAGGTAAGAAGAAAGCCTTATTCTATAGTTCTTTTCGACGAGGTAGAAAAAGCACACCCTGATATTTTTAATACACTCTTACAAATATTAGATGAAGGATTTATAACTGACGGGTTAGGAAGAAAAATAGATTTTAAGAATACTCTTATAATTCTAACTTCGAACGTAGGTTCTAGAAAGCTCCAAGATTTTGGGGATGGTGTTGGATTTAGATCTAAATCTAAAGAGGAAGAAACCGAAATAGCAAAAGAAATTCTACTTAAAAAAGAGTTACAAAAAGCTTTTTCCCCTGAGTTTATAAATCGATTAGATGATATTGTATATTTCAAAGAATTAATCAAAGAAGATATACTTAAAATTCTAGAAGTTGAGTTATCTAAAGTTCTTCCTAGAATAGAATCGTTAGGGTATAAAATATCACTAACTCAAAGACTAAAAGAAGATATAGCAGAAAAAGGATATGATCCTAAATTTGGTGCTAGGCCGTTAAAAAGGATCGTTCAAAGGTATATAGAAGATAGTATAGCAGATCTAATGGTTATGAAAAAAGCCGAAGAAGGTTCTACTATTACTTTGGACTATGATGAAAAGAAATCAGAAAAAGAACAAATGCCGGTAAAAATTTCAGTACGTAAAAACAAATCTAAGAAAAAATGATTATTGTAGAAGTAGGAAAATCAATAGAACAAGCTCTTAAAAAATACAAAGAGAAGTACATTAAATTAAAAATATCTAAGCAGTTAAACGAGAGGAAAGAATACGAAAAACCTACAACTGCTAAGAGAAAAATAAAGAATAAAGCTATTTATACCCAAAAGAAAAATAAAGAAGGGGATAAAGATTAATTCCTATTTTAAAAGATCATTAACGAGGGTTTCTCTTGTAGTATCCGGTTTAGTATTTTTAATTAGTTCTATAAAAAGTTTTATATAATCCTCGGTTTTATTTTCGTTAGGCGGAGCATAGGTATAGAAAAATTGAGCTACTGTAGGTTTTTCCCCTTTTATGTATTTTTCTCCTCCCTTGTTACTAACTATTAACGTGGAATTTCCAGCAGTTATTGGCATTCCTCCTTCCGCCCATTTAATTATTTTCTTATCTATTAAAGCTTTAGCACCGTATCCAGGTTCAGAAAATTTTGCATATCTTCCTTTTTTTCCATCCAGTAAAGTTTCTATTGTAACATCAGGATCTATAGTTTTAAAATCCTCCTGATAATCTAAATTTCCTGGATTATTGTTTCTGTATGCCCGGGTTCCTTTTCCGTTATTTGCTTTAGCTCCCCATCCTTCTTTAGTTGCAATGATTTTAGCAATCTCGTAATGTGGAGTTCCTTTTGCATACCCTGATGATTCTATAACTTCATCTAAGCTATCCTTATCTATATCCGTTTTTATTCCTTCTGATATAACTTTAATAAAATTTTCAAATAACAATAAATTTTTCATTTTTTCCACTTTCTATTATATATTAAAAATATAAATAAAATGAGCAAAAAAGAATTAGAACTTTACGATCTAAAAAAAGAAATAGATTCTCTTAGAAATAAAATATATTATTTTGCCGGTTCTTTAGAAACTATAAATTACCTTCTTACTCTAGAAGATGAAGAAAATGTTCAGAACCATCTATCCCATGTGAAAGAGATAACTTCTAGAATAATAAATGAGATTAAAAACGATTTAATCGACCTTAACTAATTTTATTTTAGAATTCTTATATCCCTCTATTTCTTTAGCAAGATTAAGGTTATCGTGGTTATCGTCGAAGAATATTAAATCGGTATAACCATTGTCTATAAGATCTAATATAGCTTTTTGTTTTCTTTGAGATATAGTTCCTTCGAAAGAATACTGTGGATCGTTTATCGCTATAACTAAATCTGGATGTACGTCTATTCCATTAGATAAAAGAAAATCCCTAACTAAACTCGAAGAGCTTCTTGCAGTTACTATGGATACGGGAATTCCTTGGGAATAATATTTTTTGAATTTGTTAAATATCCTTCTAATAAATCTAGCTTTTTTTAGAATTTCAGGACATTCAAAATCATCAAAATTTAGAAAATGATTTGATATTTTATTTGAATAAAAATTAAATTCTGCTGGTGTTAGTTCTTGAAGAATTTCTCCAGTCTTAGAATCTACGATTTTTATCTTAGCATCTGTTTTTATCAGGGTATCGTCCAGATCGAAGATAACCAATTTGTCTTTTTTGATTTCCTTTAATTTCCACATAATTCACAATTTTACAATTTAACATCTAAAATACTACAAAATTCACTTAATTTTTCCTCTTTTATTTTTTCATAGGTTAAAGTTTCAAGCCCATCTAAAAATATTTTTTCTTTAGTTGGAACAGAATGCAAATCCCTAAGTTTTTCCAAATTTTTATTATAAAGACTTTGAGGTATATCTCTATCGTGAGAAAGAGAAGTATAACTACAATCTTTTCTAGAAGCTGGTACTCCTATTATTGAACATCTAAATAGAACATCGTCATCCTCAGCTCCCCATCCCCAGTAATCATTAGAATACCCGTTTATCTTAACAAAGCTTTCTTTGTCGAAAGCAGTAACCCCGCCAAAATACCCTTCATAAGGTAATCTCCATCCAAATTGTTCTGCTTTTGAAGCCAAATGAGTTGGGCAATCAACATAAGAATAATCCGAATCTACCGGAAGCATATCAACATCATGAAATATGAAATAATCAAATTCTTCTGATTCTTTAAACCCAACATTAAGAAGTTTTGCCCGGTTAAAAGGTTTTTCGTCTGCTTGATGTATTATGTAGATATGGAAAGGTATTCCATCTTTTTTCAAGTATTCTTCCATATGCGGAACGAACCGTTTTAAGTGTTCTTCCCTGTTTCTGTACGGAACTATTATGGATAATTTTTTTCTCATATTTTTAAATTATATTTGATTAAAAAAAAATGTTTCGAAACAATAATAAAAAATATTCTATAATCTCAAGATATGATTAGTTTTGGCAACATAGGATATATGGGAAGACTCGGGAATCAAATGTTCCAGTTTGCTTCTACCCTAGCAATAGGAAAAAGGAAAGGATATGAAGTAAAATTTCCTATAGAAAATTGTAATGGATTTAGGAGAATAGGTCCAATAGATTTAAACACTGGCGCTCTTTCGCATGTCAAATGCGATCTTTTGGATTGCTTTGATATACCTGAAGAATATTTTATATCTTCTTCTAGATTACAGATTTATTCTATGTATTCGGAAAGTATATTTGAGTATGATAATAGAATAGAATCTATACCAGATGGATGTAATTTATCTGGATATTTTCAAACGGAAAAATATTTTACGGGAGAAGAAGATGGGATCAAAAAATTATTCTCTTTCAAAAAAGAAATAATCGAGGAAGGAAATAGAATTTTAAATAGAATAATAGGGGGAGAACTAATTTCTATCCACGTGAGGAGGGGAGATTACACACTGTATCCAGACCATCACCCTACATGTAACCCCGAATATTATTCGAAGGGACTAGAAAAGATTAAGAGTGTATCAGGAGAAAATGTAAATATTATTATTTTTTCGGACGATAAAAAATGGTGTTACGAAAATATGGGCAGACACATAGGTGAAAATTTTATAATACCAGAAACAGAAAATCCTTATGTTGAACTTTATATGATGACTAAATGTAACTATCATATTATAGCGAATAGCTCTTTTAGCTGGTGGGGATCTTGGCTATCAGATAGCAAATTAACTATATCCCCTTCTGTGTGGTTTGGCTCTTCGATGGGTAAGAATACTAGTGATGTTTACTGTAAAAATTGGATCAAAATTTAAAAAAATGGTTACTATACTTCTCCCGATATATAACGACGAAAAATATATAAAATTTACGATAGAAAGTTTATTGAATCAAAGTTTTTCTGATTATAAATGCTTAATAGGATTTAATGGAACTGTAGATAATAGTAGGGAAATAGTTAAATCCCTAATAGGAGACGATAAAAGATTTTTAATAAATGATTTTGGAGAATCTAAAGGAAAATCATTAACTCTTAATAAATTATTAAATTTAGTGAATACCGAATTTATATGTCTTATCGACGGGGACGATATTTGGAAACCGGATAAATTAAAAAATCAGATAGAGGTATCTAAAAAATTTGATATCATAGGAACGTTAGCATCCTACATAGATGAAAATAATTCTTCTTTTTTTAATTTAAATCTTTTGAGCGATAGTGATTCAATAAAAAGAGAACTTTTTAAAGGAAATAATCAAATAGTTAATTCTTCTTGTTTCTTAAAAACCTCTTGCGCTAAAGAAGTTGGGGGATGGGATACCGAAGTAGAAGGTTTAGAAGACTTCGATTTTTGGGTAAAATTGGCTAAGAAAAATAAAACATTTTTTAATATACAAGAGTATCTAGTTTACCACAGGGTACACCAAAATAGTAATTTTAATTCTAAAAAATTACCATACACAGTTTTTGACGTTTTAATTAAAAATAAAATATATGCTTATTAAACTTTCTGAAATATGTAACAAATATCAGATAAAACCTAAAGGGGTTCTTCACGTGGGAGCCTGTCAAATGGAAGAATTGGAAGATTATAAATCTGAAGGTATATCTACTGTAATATGGGTAGAAGGAAATCCGGATTTGGTAAAAGCTAACGAGGAAAGGGCAAGAGCAGAAGGACATCTGCTCTTTCATGGATTAATTTACGACGAGGATGATTTAGTAGTTGATTTTAATCTAACCAATAATATCCAGTCTTCTTCTATTCTTAAATTTGGAAAACACTCTAATTACCACCCAAATGTAGTAGTAACTGAGTCCATTAAATTGAAAACCCAAACACTAAAAACACTATTCGATTCCCATTCAATAGATCCTGATTCTGTGGATTTTATAAATCTGGATATACAGGGGGTTGAGCTTAAAGCTTTAAAGGGTTTTGGTAAATATATGGATAACATAAAATACATATATACGGAAATAAATTCAGGGAATGTATACGAGGGGAATGATCTTATAGGGGATATAGATAAATTTTTATCCGATATGGGATTTGACCGGGTAGAAACTAAAATGACTGAATGCGAATGGGGAGATGCCTTTTATATCAAAAAATAATTTATGATTAGAATAGGTTTTAGCGGATGGGTTCACCATAAAAATCAAAAAGGAATATCCCTAATGAACGAAGAGAATTTTGGAATTTGTTTTTCGGATCTCAATTCCGGGCAAACCTATGATTATGCTATGATAACAAATTCAGTATCGGGATCCGGTAATTTTACAAAAGGTATAATATTTGGTCCTCATATAGATTTTAGAAATTCTGAAATGGCATCGATACCAAAGAATGAAAAAACCTATATAAATTTCTTAAGTCCTTGGCTATTAGATCTTGCTAATATAATATATCCCAATAAAAATTTAGTAGATCTTCCTTTCCCCGTAGATATAAATAGATTTTGTCCTTCCGAAAAAAACGGTAAACCGGTAGTTTATTTTAAAAGAAGGGAAAGGAAAATACTTGATGATTTTTTTACGTATAGAAATAGAGAGGATTTTATATTTTATGATTATGGAAGCTACGAGGAGGAAAAATTTAGATCCGATATAGCAAAAGCCCCTTATTGTGTTTGGATCGGGTGTCACGAGAGCCAGGGATTTGCTTTTCAAGAAACACTAAGCTCGGATACTCCTATATTTGTTATAGATGTTAATTCATTAAGAGACGAAGTTGGGGTATGGGATAGCTGGATGCCAGATCTGGATCTTAAAGCTACTTCTGCTTCGTATTTTGATTCCCGCTGTGGAATGATTTCTTCGAAGGATACATTCAGAGAGGATTTTCCGATTTTTATAGATTCTATAGGAAGTTTATCTCCTAGAAATTTTATACTCGAAACACTATCTCCTAGAGCTTGTATAAATAAATGGATAAAAACATTAGAATGATTTTGGTAGAACTTAGATCCTCTATATTCCCTCCTGAATCTGTTGATTTTCCTATAAATTCACCCGGGGATAGAATAGATCAGATTGAATCTGGCATAATTAATTTTGTTGAGAAATTAGGAGAAATATCCAAAAAAGATAATATAGATCTATATTTTTCGGATAATACGATAATTGATGATTTTCATATACCGGAAAAAATATCAGAATTGTTAAAGTTAAATTCTATAAGAACTTCATGTAAAATAAAAAATGATTTTGGACCAAAAAATAAAGGGGCAGGATTAATTGAAATGTGGTTATCCAATATAGAAATAATAGAAAAATATAAATGGATAATCTATTTTGAGCCTAGAACTTCATTGAAGGATAAATCCTTTATAGAAGAATGTTTAGAATTTCCGGATAATCGTTTTAAAGTTTTAAATGAAAATGGAAATCTTCATTTTTACACTGGATTATTTATGATAGAATCTAAAATACTAATAGAATTCTGTAGATCAGTAGATATCAATGATATGATAAATAAAAAAATTTGCATAGAAAAATCTCTTAAAGATTTTATGGATACTAGATATCCCTATTCAAAATACGAAAATAAATTAAATATAATTTGGCATGACGTTACACAAAATAGATTTATCGAATTTTGATAATAATTTTAAAGGAAGAAGTTCCTATACAAATGAAAAATTTTCTAAAGTTCTTAGAGCAATATGTTTGGTAAAAAATCCAACTAAAATAGTAGAATTCGGAATACTTGATGGGTATTCATTAGATTGTTTCATAGAATCAACAGGGGAAAATTGTCAAATAGATGCATATGATTTATTTGAAGAATTTCCATATAACTCATCTGAATTTAATTCTATAAATCAAAAATATAAAGAATCTAGAGTTTCCATAATGAAAGGAGATTTATTTTTTTCGGGAAATGAATTATTAGATAATTCTATAGACATAATACACGTAGACATAGCAAATGATGGGGATGTTTACGAATATTGTATTGACAATCTCATAAAAAAATTAAAAAAAGATGGGGTTCTTATATTAGAAGGGGGAAGCGAGGAAAGAGATAATATAGAATGGATGGTAAAATTTAATAAAAGAAAAATTAGGGAAGTATTGTATAAATATTCAGATGAATACAAGATTAAAGTTTTTAACGAATTCCCTTCGTTAACATTAATATCAAAAAAATAAAATATATGAAAAAACCAAAAAACATGATTTCCCTATTTAAAGTATTTATGAACGATAATGCAGGGGAAGAGGTTAATAAAATATTGTACTCTGGATTTATAGGTCAGGGTAAAAAAGTTGAAGAATTCGAAGATCTTTTAAAAAATTATTTTAGAAATTATTTAGTTTTAACTACCAATGCAGCGACCTCAGCAGAACATCTAGCACTACATCTACTTAAAAATCCTTCTGTTAATAAAATTTCTTCGGATAATTCGGGGATAAGAAATGTAACGGACTCACATTGGCCTGGGATAAATCCAGGGGATGAGGTATTAACTACCCCTTTAACCTGTACTGCGACAAATTGGCCAATATTAGCAAATGGATTAAACATAAAATGGGTTGACGTAGATCCGAATACTTGCAATATGGATTTAGATGATTTAGCAAGAAAAATAACTCCAAAGACTAAAGCAATAATGGTGGTTCACTGGGGGGGATATCCTCTAGATCTAGATAAATTAAAAGAGATCCAGAATAAAGCAAGTAGCATAATAGGATTTAAGCCTGCAATAATAGAAGATTGCGCTCATTCGTTAGGAAGTTCCTATAAGGGTAAAAAGATAGGAAATCATGGAAATATATGTACTTTCAGTTTCCAGGCCATCAAACACCTAACAACTGGTGATGGAGGAGCTTTGGTAGTTCCTCATAAAGATCTTTATGATAGGGGAAAACTATTAAGATGGTACGGTATAGATAGAGAAACTAATAGTAAAGATTTTAGATGCGAAGATGATATCAAAGAATGGGGATACAAATTCCATATGAACGATATCAATGCAACGATAGGAATAAGTAATTTCGATAAAGTTACAGAAGAATTAATTAATAGAAATATAGAAAATGCTAATTTCTATAACGAAAAATTAAAAGGTATCGACGGGGTTGAATTGATGGAAAATTCGAAAGACAGACAGTCCTCATATTGGATCTACACTATTAAAGTAAAAAATAGAGATAGATTTATGGATTATATGAGGGATTGTAATATAATGGTGAGTAGGGTCCACGAAAGAAACGATAAGCATTCCTGCGTATCTCAATACAAAACAATTTTACCTAATCTTGAAAAATTAGTAGAAGAAATGATATGCATACCTTGCGGATGGTGGGTAACAAATGAAGAAAGAGAATATATCGTAGATTCCATCAAAAAAGGATGGTAATGGGTAGAAATTGTAAAGTTATTGCAACATACTTTGGTCCTAGGAGGTATTTTCCCAGGGACATAAAAGATTCTATTGAATTAATAAAAGAGGTAATTCAAAATGAAATTGACAACGATCCAGGAGAAGATCTAGATGTAATTGTGGTTAATCATAATTTCGAAAATGAGGAAGTTATAGGGTTTTTGAATTCAGTTAATGGGATTTCTATAAACCGTGGAAAACTTATAGTATTAAATAGACCCTGGGAAAATGGGATAGGAATGAGCTATGCTTCTTATAATTACGCATATGATCTATATAAAAATCAATACGATTATTGGTTTTTTACCGAAGATGATGTGATAACAATTTTACCCCATTATTACAAAATAGCAAAAAATCAGCTTATACAAAATAAGGAGGTTGCCTTTATAGGATGCCATCGATGTATATTAGAGGAAGGAGTTCCTACACATGCCCATTCGGGATGCGGTATTACCAATAAAAAATTTATAGAAAAAGCTATATCTTACAATGGATATTTACCCCATTCTAAATTACCAATGCCAGAAGAAGTTTCAGAATATGTTAAAACTATGGATAGAGAAAATTTTTTAAATTCTCATTCATTAAAAGAATGGTACAGATCTGCGGAGATTGACGGGGAGATAGCTTTTACTAATGTTTATGAAAAAATTGGATATTCAATTCAAAATATCGAATCTGAATTTCCCGTGGTAAAAGTTTATCAACAGGATTCACCTTATTATCTATAATTTAAATTTTATGGGAACCAGCAAATTCAATAAAGAGCTTAAAAAATACAAAGATATACATAAAGGTAAAACCGGAATACTTTTATCAACTGGTCCTACCATAGAAAAATTTATAAAATTAGAAGGATATGAAAATTTTATAAAATTTGGGGTTAATAAAATATACGATTATGATTTGGTGGAGGATTTAGATTATTATCTATTTGGAAGCGATTTTTATTTAAATACAACCCACAATTCTAAAGTTAAATCCCTTAATAAAAATCTTACTAAATTTTCATCCGTATATAGAGACGGAAAAGAAACAGGTTTGGGTAATATAAATAGAGAAGATTCGGATATTCTAGGATGTATTCCTTTCGAATGCTGTTTAGATAAATTTCCCGAAGAACAATCAGAGGATAAATTATTAGGCCATAGCATAGTATTCCCTGCTATGCAAATTATTTTTTATATGGGAATATCCAAAATTTTTATAGTAGGATGTGACCTTCAGGGACATTCAAATGAATTACCGTACTGGTGGAAAGAATTAAAAACTTGGAAAGATATAAAATATCCAGACGTTGAAATTATAACGGTAAATCCTATTGGACTAAAAGGAGTTTTCCAAGATCATGAACAAGTATAAAAAAATTCTTAACGATCTTTTTTACATGGATCGGAATATAGTTTCCGACGGAAATAAAAAAGCTCTAGATTATATTCAAAAGAATTATAAAAATTTAAAAATACATAGATTTGAATCAGGATCTAGATTTTATGATTGGGAAGTTCCTAATTCATGGAAGTTAAATAAGGCAGAAATAAAAAATTCAAAAGGAGAGAAAATACTATCTAATTTAGATTCTCCTTTTAGTGTTGTTTTTTGTTCCGAATCCGTAGAAACTACAATCAAAGGAATTGATTTACTGGAAAGGATTCACACCAACAGATTTTTATCCGAAGCTATACCTTATAGACAAAGTACATACGAAAATAAATGGGGATTTTGTGTTACCGAATCTTTCAAAGAATCTATATCTAAAGAAGAAAATTATTTTATTTCGATAGATTCTATTTTTTCTAAAAGCGAATTACTTGCCGGGGAGCTTATTATACCAGGAAAATCTAAGAAAGAAATAATTTTAACATCATATATTTGTCATCCTAGGCAGGCTCACGATGGACTTTCCGGTGCTATAATGCTATTAAAAATTTATGATTTCTTGATCAATAGGGAAAATAAATTTACCTATAGATTTTTATTTTTTCCAGAAACTATAGGAAGTATATGTCTATTAGGGTCTAAAAAAATAATACCAGAAAATGTAGAATATTCTTTAGTCTCTACTTGTGTAGGAAAATTAAATAAAAATCCCATCTACAAAAGTACGTTTTTAGGTAACCATTCTTTAGATAATCTAATAAATTTTAAATTTTCTGATCTTCTAGAGGTTAGAAAATATTATCCCTTCGGCAGTGACGAAAGACAATTAAGTAGTCCTGGTATAGAAATACCCTCTGCTATAATAATGGGAATTCCTTTTGGAGAATTTCCGGAATACCATACAGATATGGACAATCTCGATTTTATAGATTGGGACTCGTTTAATTTTATATTTGGGATATACTCAAAAGTTATTACCGAATATGAAAAATACGATAAGCCGATATATTCTTTTGAAGGTGCAGAGCCTATGCTAGGTAAAAGGAATATTTATTCTGTGATTGGGAATTCCCAACACACCGAAGAATCCATAATTAGAAATTGGATACTGCATTTATCTAACGGCAAAAATAATACTTTAGATATTTCTATAAAATCTGGGTTTGGTCTAGATATAATAAATTTTTATTGCAAGGAACTTATTTCACACGGTCTTATAAAATTTATATAATGGAATTTAATCCTGGAATTATTCTTCAATCTAGGTTAGGATCAACTAGATTGCCTAATAAAATAATACTGGATTTCAATAAAGGAAAATCTATTTTAGATATAATATTAGAAAAAATAACATCGGAGTTTAAAAATTTACCTATAATTATTTCTACCGGATCGCATCAAAAAAATCTAAATTTATTAAAATATTCGGAAAAATACGGGGTTTCTTTTTTCGTAGGAAGCGAAGAAGATGTTTTAGATAGATTCATAAATTCATCAGAATCTAACAATTTATCTCATATAATTAGAATTTGTTCGGATAATCCATTTATTGATACTTTTTATATCAAAAAATTAATTACCGAAATGGAAAAATACGGGAAAGATTACATAAGCTTTAAAAACCATAAAGGAATACCTGTTATAAAAACCCATATAGGTATGTTCGGAGAAATAGTATCTTTGGATTCACTAAAAAAAATAAAAGATAGGGTGGATAAAAATCCTAAATACTGTGAACACGTTACGAATTATATTTACGAAAACGAATCGGATTTTGATATTATGCTAATCGATTTACCAGATAAGATTCTAAATAGGGATGATATTAGATTAACTGTTGATACGATAGATGATTTTCTTTTGGCTTCTGAAATTTACGAAAAAACTAAAGGGATGGAATTTGATGAATTTATAGATTTCCTGGACCTAAATTCCAATCGATATATAAATAAAATGGTCTATAACATTAAAAATAACAATAAATGACTTATATAATAGGAGAAATAGGACAAAATCATAATGGATCTGTAGATATTGCAAAATTGATAATAGATGCTTCTGCAAGGCCAGTAAAAGAACTGGATTTTAATTTGGAATTGAAACCTTTCGATGCTATAAAATTGACAAAGAGAGATCTTAATTTTGAACTTTCTAAGGATCAAATGGATTCTCCTTACACAGGTCCAAATTCTTTTGGCAAAACATACAGAGAACATAGAGAATTTTTAGAACTTTCAGACGAAGAGCATTTCGAGATTTACAAATACGCAAAAAATAAAGGTCTGGATTTCGTAGAAACTCTATGCTCTCCTACCTGCTTATCTATTTTAAAATTTTTTACTCCCGATATGCTAAAGGTAGCAAGTAGGGATCTCTCGAATCTGCCTCTATTGTCCAGCTTAGCAGAGACCAAAATACCTATAATATTATCTACCGGTATGTCGGATCAAAAAGATCTAGATATTGCTCTGGAAATTATTACGAATTACCATGATAACATATCTATACTTCACTGCGTTTCCCAATACCCTACACACCCTGAAAATGCAAATCTGAATACGATAAAGTATTTGATCGACAGATATTCAAAATTTGATATAGGATATTCCGATCACACGATAGGTATATCAGCTCCTGTTATTGCTGTAGGAATGGGAGCAAAAATTATAGAAAAACATATTACTTTAGATCGAAATATGAAGGGAACCGATCAATCAGGATCCCTGGGAATAGACGGAATGAATAGAATGGTTAGGGATATAAGAATAGCAGAAAAATTTTTAGGAAAAGAAGATATTTTTATAGATAAATCTACTGAATCTGCTAAAGTAAAATTGGAAAGATCCATAGCTACAAAAATAAATCTAAAGAAAGGACAAACGATAAAAGAATCTGATATTTTTTTACTGAGCCCGGGGGATGGAATAAAATGGAAGGATAGAGATCTAGTAATAGGTAAAAAAATTAAACAAGAAATGGGAGAACACCAAATAATATATCCAAATTTATTAGAAAATGATTGATCTAAAACTTGTAATAACCGATATAGATGGAGTTTGGACTGACGGGGGAATGTATTACGATAATCTAGGAAATGAACTCAAAAAATTTAATACCTCGGATAGTGCAGGTGTAAAATTTTTAAAATTCAATGATATAGATCTTGCAATAATAACGGGGGAAAACACAGATATAGTTAAAAGAAGATCGGATAAATTAGGAATCAAATATCTAAAGCAGGGATCTAAAAATAAAATACAGGATGCAACAAAAATCTGGGAAGAGCTAAATATTAAGCCAGAGGAAACCGCCTATATAGGAGATGATATAATCGATTTGCCTTTATTAAAAATAGTAGGAATATCGGGATGCCCTAAAAATTCTCCGGATTATATAAAAAAATACTGTAAATGGATAGGAGAAAAAAATGGAGGGGAGGGAGCATTTAGAGAATTTGTGGAATACCTTTTATCCCAAAATAACCTTCTGGAAAAAACAATAAACAAAATATGCGATGAAGGTAATTTTTAACTGTTCTATATTTGAATTTCACAAGGACTATTGCTATAATATAGCTAATGAATTAATAAAAAGAGGGCATATTTCTATAATAGAAACTGATAAAAATGCTTTTTATGGGGATGCAGATTTTACTATCCAGCCAGACGAAGCTTGTTTAAGAATGGGAGGGAAAGGGATTTGGATAAACCATGCATTTCCTTTTATACCGCAGAATGATTTCTATTTGACCCAGGGGTTCATAGATGAGCTCAATAGGAATTCGGATTACATTTTTACTTTTTCTGACGAATGGGTCGAAAACCAAAAACATTATGGTTTGCCTATATTTAATGTAGGAATGCCAAAGTTGGATAATTTTAAAAAGAAAGAAAATGGTAAGTTTAATATATTATATGCGCCCACTTGGAATTTAGATTTAACAAGTACAAATTCAATAGATATAGATTCTTTGAAAGATAGGGGTAATTTAATTTACAGAGGGCATCCTGCATTTAACGATAATAGTATTAATCTAATGGAAGCTTTATCTTTATCCCATATAGTAATAACCGATTATTCGTCCGTAGGATTAGAATCTATAGCATTAGGAATACCAACTATATTTTTTATCAATGAAAAATATGGATCATCGGGAGATCATATATCAAACAGATGTATGGAATCCGGTATATGCGTAAGAAATAACTCGGAATTATTAGATTCGATAGAATTATATCGAAACAATCCAGATTTTTTATCTACAGAAAGAGAAAAGTATTCTAAAATTATTTTAGATCATAAAGATATTTCTTCTAAAATTTTCGTAGATACTTTAGAAAAATTAAAACTCAAAAAATGAAAAAAGTTTACATTGCAATGAGCGCAGATCTATTGCATCACGGCCATTTAAATATAATAGAAGAAGGAAGAAAATTAGGAGAAGTTACTGTAGGTGTATTAACCGATAAAGCAATATCCTCGTATAAGAGACTTCCTTATTTAGATTTTGAAACCAGAAAAAGAATAGTAGAAAATATAAAAGGTGTTTCCTATGTGGTTCCCCAAGAAACATTAGACTATGAGGAGAATCTTAGGAAATATAAGCCAGATTATGTTATACATGGGGACGATTGGCAGACGGGAAAACAGAAAAAAACAAGGGAAAAAGTTATAGAAACTATATCCGAATGGGGAGGATTCCTAGTTGAAATCCCATATACGGAAGGGATTTCCTCGACTAAATTGAATTACATACAAAAATCTATAGGAACTTCCCCCGAGGTAAGACAATCTAAATTAAGAAGACTATTAGATTCCAAAGAAATAGTAAGAGGATTAGAAGCTCATACCGGTCTTAGTGGTATTATTGTTGAAAATGCTTCAGTTACTGTAGAAGATAAAATCGAAGAATTTGATTGCATTTGGATGTCTAGTTTAACGGATTCGACTTCAAAAGGAAAACCTGATATAGAATTAGTGGATAGATTAGATACGTTAAATCAAGTTTTAGAAGTAACTACGAAACCGATTATAGTAGATGGCGATACAGGAGGAGTTGAAGAACATTTTTGTTATACAGTAAGAACCCTAGAGAGACTTGGGGTTTCTGCTATAATCATAGAAGATAAAACCGGCCTTAAAAAAAATTCTCTTTTCGGTACTGAAGTAGATCAAGAGCAGGATTCTATAGAAAATTTCTGTTCTAAAATTTTGGCAGGGAAAAAATCTCAGGTTTCTAATGATTTTATGATTATTGCAAGAATAGAAAGTTTAATATTAGGAAAAGGAATAGAAGATGCTTTACTCCGGGCTCAAAACTATATAAATGCTGGAGCTGATGGAATTATGATACACAGTAAAAAAACAGATCCTTCAGAAATTTTTGAATTTTGCGAAAGGTATGAAAAACTAGAAAATAAAGTTTATCTTTTTGCTGTACCCTCGACTTATGATACGGTAACAGAACAGGAGTTAATAGGCCACAACGTAAACCTTGTTATATATGCCAATCATTTAATAAGAAGTGCATATCCTGCAATGTTAAAAACTGCAGAGACTATACTTTTAAACAAGAGGGGAAGCGAAGCTTCTAAATACTGTTTAAGTATAAAAGAAATTTTAAATTTAATCCCAGGAACTAGATAATGGGGAAAATCAAAAATATAAAAAAATTATATTTTAAATATCAAAAATTTTATAAGGATTTTTATGGTATAGATAGAGATATTTATTCTTTTAGATCTCCGATAGAACAAATACTAAAAACCGAAAAATATATTCCTTCGTTCGATTCAAAAATATTAGAATATGGATGCGGATCCGGATTTAATATTGAATATTTATACAGTCAAGGATATCAAAATGTTTTAGGAATAGAACAAAATCCGGATATATTTAATGATTATATAAAATCGAAAAATAAAATTTTAATTAAAAATCAAAATTTTATAAATTCTAATATCTACACGGAAGGAGAATTTGATTTTATTTTTACCAGAGCAGTACTTCAACAAAAAGTAGGAATAGGTAAAATAAACGGGGATTTTAACACAGACGAAGAAGTTATAAAAATATTAAAAAATTTTAATCGAATACTTAATCCGGAAGGAATTCTTATATTGAACGAAGGAAAAGGAACTAGAGATTGGAAGGACATATTCAACAAAAGTAATTTTATCTTGGACGAAAACGAAAATGATTTTTTTAAATTAGCAAAAATATGATAGCTCTAGAAGAACTTAAAGAACAGGGGTATTCTTTTTTTACCGGGGTTCCGGATAGTTTATTATCCCCTCTTATCAAAGACATACAAAAATCAGGAGAAACCCATATTATAGCTCCGAATGAAGGATTAGCTTTAGGGCTAGCGGTAGGAGCTGAACTTGCTGGTAAAAAAAGTTGTGTATATTTACAGAATTCAGGTCTTGGAAATTTAATAAATCCATTAACAAGTCTATGCATACCTTTTGATATTCAGCCTCTTCTTATAATAGGGCACAGACACACTCTAGAACAGCATAGGGTTATGGGAGAGACTGATAGAGAGATATTAGAGATATTAGGGTATAAAAATTTTATTATAGTAGAGGGATCAAATAACGAATCGTAAAATGACAAGTAGAAAAGAAGCAATATTAGAAATTTTTAAAAAGCACCCCAATGCTTTTTTTATAGCTAGCACTGGGTATATTTCAAGAGCAGTATTTGAGGTATTTCCTGAAAATAAAAATATATTCTATATGCAAGGAAGCATGGGGATTGCTCCAGCAATAGGATTAGGATTAGCAACCCAAACCGATAAAGAAATAGTAGTTATATCAGGAGATGGATCTTTAGTTATGCACCTCGGGATTACCCATACTATTAGGGATTTAAATCTACCAAACCTATTTAATTATGTTCTTGATAATGGAACTCACGAATCAGTAGGATCTTATCCTGTTTCCCCTCTGGAAAAAAATTATCCAGGAATAGATGGGATATTTAAAATCACAGAGGATGGTAAACCGCCTAGAGTAGGGATGGATTTTAAAACCAATAAAAAATGGTTCATAGAAAAATTAAATCAACAGTAATCTGTTCGCCTTCAACTAGAAATTTTATAAAAGGAGACAGGTATATAATAGTTAAAAATCCTCCGGATGAAACTATATTATCCCAGATAGATTCTATAGAAAACGTAATTTGCGTAGGAGGCGGAGCAGTTATAGATTATGCTAAAATTGTTTCTAAAGGTCCCATTAAAGAATGCTATCCTACCACAGCTTCGGGTTCTTCTGAAACCTCTCATGCTGTATATTGGATAGGGGATAAAAAAATGGGGATAAAAAGAAATTTGCCAGAAAAAGTTATAATAGAGGAAAAATTTTTTAGAGGTCTTAGCTATGATATGTTTATTTTTACGATGTGCGATATGATAGCACATTGTTTAGATGTTAAATGGTCTTTAGATTCCAATCCAGAAAGCTTAAGTCTTGCAGAAGAAGCTTTATCCCTTATCGAAAATAAAGATAAAGAATCTTTGATAAGAGCAGGAATACTAGCGGGTAGAGCAATAGAAATAACCCCGACTACTATTTTACATTCATTATCGTATCCTCTTACGGGAATCTATGGTATATCTCATGGAAAAGCTTTATCCTATTTAATACCAAGAATATCCCATATAACTAACGATAATATACCAGATATAGAATACATTAAAGATTTAGGGGATATAGATTGGAAACTTATTGTGGAAGAAGCATATAAGTATGAGAAAATTAAAAAAGTAAATTTTAAAATATCTAAAAAAATACTAATTAATATTCTCGAATCCAAATTTCCTATAAGATGAAAATAGCAATAAATGTAGTAGCAACTAATAGATATATCTATTTTTTGAATGATCTGTGTGATAGTATATCATCTTTCTTAGATACAGAAAATAATGAAGTAAATTTAATAGTCTATACCAATGTAGATATACCGGAAAGTATTTATTCTAAGCATTCCAATATATTGATTAAAAAAAGATATATCGATCACGAGCCTTGGCCTTATCCAACACTTAAAAGATTCCATTATTTTATTATGGAAAAAGATTTTTTAATCTCTTGTGATTATTCCTATTATATAGACGTTGATTCTATTTTTATAGGAAAAATTAAAGATCAGATATTTACTAAAGAGGGAACAGTCGGAACTATACATCCGTGTTTATCGGGCGGGATCGGTACTCCGGAAAGAAATCCCCTAAGCCAAGCTTATATCCCTTTAGGGTCTAATAATAAATATTTCTGCGGAGGCTTTTTCGGGGGAACTGGAAAATCTTTTGTTTCTATGACAGAATCTATAAAAGAATCAATAGAAAAAGATATGGGAAATGGGATAATGGCTATATGGCACGACGAATCTCATTTAAATAAATTTTTCTACGAGAATCCACCAGAATTAATACTAGAAACCCCTTTTGCAGTAGCAGAAAATTACACAAATAAAGAAAAAGAATCGGTTATCTTATTTATAGATAAAAATTCTAGAGGAGGCCATCAATTTTTTAGAGAATGAAAATATGAAAAAAGTAAAATTTTTCGCTTCTTATTGCGATGATGAACAGATATACAAGAACATCATTTCCTCTTGGGGAATGGGTACAAATACATATAAAGATATATTCATAACCAAAGAAGATGATTACGAATATGCGGTAATATTTAATGGTAAAATAGTAGATAAAAAATTACCTAAAGAGAATGTAATAGGATTCTCTCATGAACCTAGAATGACCTTAGGACTAAATCCTTTTATAGAAACATATATAAAAGATTCTGTATCCGAATACTATCTAAGTAATACTAGAGATCTTTCCACTCCTTTTAAAGAAGGATTTAGCTTTGTCTGCCCTTACGAATATGGAAAAAGTAGGAATGAATCTTACGAAAGGCCTTTTAGAATGAGCATGATTTTATCCATGAGTAATTTTATGCCTGGACACAATCTAAGGCATTTACTTCTAAATAGAATATTAAATTCTGATATGGATATACATTTTTATGCAAATGGGCTTAATAAAGTATATTCGGATCCCAGGGTAAAAGAATTTGATTGGGATATTTTTGGATATCCCTATGAAAATTACGAATACCAGATTGTTATAGAAAATGTAGTAGATAATCATTGGTCATCTGAAAAATTAACTAATTGTGTAATAAAAGAAACTATTCCTATATACTACGGATCTAAAAATTGTTCTTCTATTTTTTATCCAGGGGATTCAATAAATCATCTTACTAATGATATTCAGGAAAATTTTGAAATTATATCCGAGATTTATAATAACGGGGTTTATGATTCAAGTTTAACTAGAAAAGCTAAAGATAAATTATACAAAGAAGTTAACTTATTAGAATTCCTAAATGAAAAATTCAAATAGAATAATTTTTATTCAATGAATAAAATATTAGTTACCGGAGGATCCGGTCTTGTTGGATCCCAATTTAAATCCAAAAATTACAAAAGAATTTCTTCAAAAGATTTAAATCTACTGGATCAAAAATCTATTAAGGATTATTTAGAATCAAACAAAGAAATAGATTCCATAATCCATTGTGCAGCTAGAGTTGGAGGGGTAAAAGCTAATATGGAATATCCTGCAGAATTTACTTACGAAAATCTTAAGATGAATACGGGTATTATAGAAGAAGCTAAAAATGCAGGAATCAAAAATCTAGTTTGTTTTTCCTCTACCTGTGTATTTCCGGATAAAGTTGAATACCCATTAAGCCCAGATAAAATACATCTCGGTCCCCCGCATCCGTCCAACTATGGGTATGCGTATGCGAAGAGAATGGCTGATACCCAGATACAGTCATACAGAGAACAATATGGCGTAAATTATTTTAGTGTAATTCCTTGTAATATTTACGGACCAAATGATAATTATCATTTAGAAGATGCCCACGTAGTTCCTTCCCTTATACATAAATTTTATTTGGCAAAAGAAAGAGGAGAAGATGTTACTATATGGGGAAGCGGATCTCCGCTAAGGGAATTTATATACTCCGAAGACGTAGCTAGGTTAGTAGAAATACTCCTAGAAACTTATAAGGACGCGTCTCCTGTGATACTATCAACTTCTAATGAAATCTCTATTAAGGACCTAGTTTATCTAATAGCGGACATATATGGACATAAAGGTAAGATTATATGGGATACCTCTAAACCGGAAGGACAATATAGGAAACCAAGCGATAATTCGGTAATAAAAGAATTAGCACCTAATTTTAAATTTACCCCTATAGAGGAAGGTTTAAGAAAATCTATAGAATGGTTTATCGAAAATTATTTACATTTAAGAAAATGAAAAAAAGAGCATTAATAACAGGGATTAACGGCCAAGATGGATCCTATCTAGCAGAATTTCTTCTGGAAAAAGGATATGAAGTATTCGGAACAGTAAAAAGAAATTCAGTTTCGGAAACCCAAACAACAAGGATAGATTCAGTATATCACCAGATAAAAGATAATCTTATCTATTCGGATCTTAATGATCTATCCTCTTTAATACATGCATTAAAAATATCAGATCCCCACGAAGTTTACAATTTAGCTGCACAGAGTCACGTTAGGATTTCTTTCGATCAACCTCTTTATACCGCTCAAACCACAGGAGTAGGAGTTTTAAATATGCTAGAGGCTATAAGAATACATAACCCTAAAATTAAAATGTATCAAGCATCTTCTTCTGAGATGTTTGGGAATTCGATAGATTCCGATGGATACCAAAGGGAAAGTACTCCCATGAATCCCGTATCCCCGTACGGGTGTGCGAAAGTATTCGGCTATAATATATGTCGAAATTATAGAAATTCGTATGGGATTTTTGTTTCTAATGGAATTTTATTTAATCACGAATCGCCCAGAAGAGGAACTAATTTCGTGACAAATAAAGTTTGTAAAGAAGCAGTAAGAATAAAACTGGGGTTGACCGATAAATTAAATCTAGGTAATTTAGATGCTACTAGGGATTGGGGACATGCAAAAGATTACGTAGAAGCTATGTGGATGATATTGCAACAAGATTCTCCTGATGATTATGTGTGTTCTACTGGAAAATCCCATTCGGTAAAAGATCTTGTGGAGTATGTTTTTGGAAAATTAGAACTAAATTGGAAAGAATATGTTCATCAGGATCCAAAATTTTTAAGACCCGAGGAATTAAATGATTTAAAAGGGGATTGCACTAAATTAAAGTCCCATACCGGATGGTCTCCTATATACACTTTCGAATCCATGCTGGATGAAATGGTAGATTACTGGTTGGAGGAATTCTCTAAATAGGGTCAACAATAATATTTTTCTTACGGATATATAAAATGCTAGAAAGTATTTTATATGCAAAAAAAATCAGTTCTAAATTTTAGACAATTTCGTGGTATTTTTGAGGATGATAAGGAGACTTCAGAACAGGGGTCTCAGTTAAAAGCTATTGACCTAGTAATAAATATATTTTTTGAAATTTACGGTACTATAGTTACTCGTATAGGAGGTTACAACGATGCTATCAAAGATTATCAGGTTATAGCAGATTCAGAAAATGAAAAAAGAGGGGATCTTATGATACAAGCTATCAATAAGATATCGGATCTTGCTCTCAAGAAAAATCCAGATCTTAAAGATTCTATAGCGGAATATAAAAAATCTACGGAATTGCTAAAACAAGCCTATGATAAAATATTAGCCGAAGATAAAGGACAGCTTCTTAATATAAAAAAGAAGATTAAGGATATGATAATATCTTATCTGGAAAATCTAGTATCAAACGTAAAAAGTACAAAACTTCCTGAATTAGAAAAGAAAAATGAATCTTTAGAATATCTTGGAGATTTATTACTAGAAAAAGATCTATACCAGAAAGAAAGAATAACAGTAATAAAAAGTATAATTCCTCTCAGAGCTAAAAGTGCAGATCTTTCGGCAAAATCTATATTTCCTGAAATAAAAAACGCAGCTAAAACTGCTTTAAAGAAATATGATGATATAATAAAATCTCTTCAAGACGATGCTTCTTTCGAAAAGAAGAAAAGAACAGAGAGATCCGAAGAGGTACAAAATTCTAGATTTTCTGCTCTTTCTATAGAGAATGAATTAAACGATACACTTTCTAAGATAGCTATAAAATATGGCGTTGCTAAAGAAATAGACGATCTAATAAAAAAATCCCTAACCTCTTTAAACACTGCAAATACTACACTTCAGGAGATAGAAAAGAAAAAATCCCAGGAGGAAGAAAAAACTAAAGTAGAGGATTCAGAAGAGACTGCTAAAGAGGATTCTAAAAAATCCGTAGAATCCTACGGATGGAAATCTCTAAAAGACGGGGAAGATAAACAAATATATTATAAAAAAGAAGATTGGGACGATTCTAAAGGAGCAGATAAACAGAAAGAACAAATCGCAATAGGTAAAATAGTAAAAGGTAGCGTAGATGAGACCAAGAAAGAGCTAAAAATATACAACGAAGCTACAAAGAAAACTTTTACTAAATCTTTTTCTGATCTCATTGATAAATCAGAAGGCGATAAAAATTCTTCAACTAAAATAAAAGAGGAAGGAAAAGAAGATAAAAAAGAAGAGAATAAAGAATACCAAGAAATAAAAGAAGGGGATAAAAATCCAGAAGCTGTAAAATCGGTAAAAAAGAAATTAAATGAGGTTCTTCCTAAGGGAACAGTTCTAGAAGATACCGGGGATTACGATAAAAAGCTAAAAGAATCCTTAATAACAACTGTTCGTCTTATGAAGTCTATAGGAGTTTTAGACTCTAATTATAAAGAGGATGATACGAAAATTACGGTCGATTTCCAGAAAAAATTAGACGAATATATAAAGCAGGTAGAACAGATTAGAAAAGATTTACCAAAATAATAAGAAATGGAAATAAGAAATTTTTCTGAATTTTTATTGGAAAAGAAAAAGACAACGGCTTCAAAGAAAATTGGAGACATGTCGAAACAGGAAATTAAATCACTAAAAGTAGGGGATTCTGTTATTGACGGGAATGGTGAAATTGAAGCGCACGGGTTTAAAATTGTAGTTGATGGCGGTAAAGTAAAATCGAAAGAGAATATTGGGGATGAGGTGGATCCAAAGGACCCTAAAATTTGGAAACCCGGATCTGGTCCTTGGTTCTTAGAATACATCAGCCAGATAAAATCAGAAAATGATCAGATAAGACTCGTAAATCTAACGGAAAAAGATATAATTAAATTAGGAGAAGAATTTACTAAAATAGATTCTTCAATGAAATGGGAAAAAGTTTATCAGTTTGCTAAATATTGTTTGACCGGAAAAGAAGAAGATTATCTTCTAGCCTTCAGGGACCAGAAAAAGGATAAAAAGAAAGTAGACGGTCTAATAACAAACATATTAAACCTGGAGGTAGAGGGAAAAACAATAGAAAAAATATTCAAAAAAGGAGTAGATAATAGCGATCTAGGGAGTTATACCAGTAGCATATACTCTGCAATTAAAATATACATCACAAAAACTTTAACTGAAGAAGATTCTAAAAAATATTTTGGAGAAAAAATTCCATCCGATTTTAACGATTTTTCTGTAATTTCTCTTTTAGCAAGTTTATACCAGCCTAGGCAAGGCGATATAGGAAAACCTATATTTACCACGGATAAAACTTTACCGATATTTAAAAAATCAGAAGGATGGAATGAAGCTAAAGAAAAAGAAGAAACGGATAAAGAAAATTTATGGCCTGACAGTTGGACTATACCAATAGATCCTACCAGGGTAGAAGATCTTATAAGAAATGCTGAAATGTGTGTTAGATGTTCTCTTTCCTGTATTAAAGAAATAAGCTTATTAATGTCCGAAACCGCACGAGAAGATGCAAAATCAAAAATAGAAGAATTAGAGAAAAAATTAAAAGATATAAACGCTTTAAGAGAAGGCGGGGAAAATTCAGAAAAAGAAGATATTAAGGATTATATACTCGGAAAAGAAAACGAAGCAGACGGAAGCGAAACCGGAAAAATTTATACTTTTTGGAGGGATAATTTCGACGAAAAAAATAAAATAAAAGATCCTTCTAAAATAACCGGGGAAAAATCTGGGCTTACCGTCAAAATGAATAAGGATTTTATCGAAAATTTCGAAAAAGCAAAATTGAAAATCGAAGAAGCTAGAGCTTTAGTGGACGAAGGTAAAATATCTAAAGCAGAATTTTTTTCCAATGTGGAAGCTTATTCCGAAGACGAAGAAAGAAAAAGTGTAGAGGTAGGCGAGGGATTAAAAAAAGTTATGTACGAAGAGGTAAAAGAAGCTATAGGGGATCTTCAATCTGCCATAGATAATTATACTTCTGGTTCGGGGGAAAAAAATGCTTTAGATCAATATTTGAAAGTTTACAAAGAATTTATAAACAAAGCTAAAGATAAATACGTAGTGGAAGGCTCGGGAGATAAAAAAACAATAAAAGAAAAACCATAGAAAAAATAATGCCTAGATCTTTACTTGAAATATTATTAGAAAAAAAGGATCCTAAAAAATCTCTTCCCTATCCTACGAGGGACCAATTCAATATGGAATTGGATAATTTAATAGGTATATGTAATACGAATCTAAGCGGTTTATCAGCAGTTCAGAATTTTGGAGGTGTTAATACGTTTGAAGATATAAGAAAAGAATTAAAAGATTCTAGAGATACTTTACTGAAATACCAAAAAGAATGGAAAGATTATCCTTGGAACGATCCAATGGTCCAGAAAAAAGTAGTAGAGCAAAGGAAAAAGATAATAGGGGATAAACCGGATGAAGTAGGAGGGCTTTTATTAGATCTAAAAAATGCTAGGGTAGAATCACTGGGAGAAGGAGATAGTTTTAGAATAGCAAATACCTATTTCGAAACTGGAGAATCCCTTAGAGTTAAGGGAACTCAAAAAATACTTAGAATCGCATCCATGAGAGATAAAGAGATCAAAGTAGATAGGGCTAGAGCAAATACAGATTTAACTGAAAATAATGAAATAAATTCGGAAAAATTAGACATAACCGCTAAAAAACAAGCAACAATAGTTGCCGGAACAAAACCACCAAATACTTCAGCTACTGATTGGGACGATCACCTAAAAAAGATAGAAGAAGATAATAAAAAAATAGAGGAAGAGTACGAGAAAAGAAAGAAAGATGTAATAAAAGTAAGAATGGGAATGTTCTATTATCTAGGTTCTATAGTAGGGCAAACCCAGGAGGAAGTATTCAAAAAATGGGGAGGAGGAGATTACGGAGAGGAAAATCCTAGCGAGGATCAAAAAGGATATAGAAAAGAACTTCTTTTGAAAGCTATGCCTTTCATACAAAAAGTTACTCAGAAAGATTTTGATGAGAAAAATCCTTTAGGGGATAAAGAATACATCAAATATATTATGGTCTTAGGATCATATACCCCAGGTTATCAAAACTATAAGCCGGATCCAGAAGACAAAAAAGAAGTCAAAGAAATAACTGCTGACGAAAAGGGAAAAATTAAGACCGAAATGGGGGGAGATGACGGAAAAGGAGGTAAAAAAGGGGAAATTAAATTATTAATAAAACAGATTAAGGATAGGCATTCAGGAAACGGTGCAATAGATAAAGAAATCGTTAAACAGATGACAGAGGCTGAAAATGAATTGGATTCGGTTGATGCGGAAACCGCTTGTGACGAAGCTTCTATGGATAAATTAAAAGATGCCAGACAGAAATTAAAAGAAAAAGTTAAAGATGCACCAGAGGGTATATTACAAAAGGATGACATATCGGATTTGAATTCGATAGCTGATTTGATAGAAAAGATTTTCCAATATTGTAATTTAGAATCATATAGAACTAAATAAAAATAGGGGGTCCGAAACTTTTTACCAAAAAAACAACTAAGATAATTATCTAATTACCCGGGGATGATCTTATATCTAAGAGAGTCTAATACCCAAAACCCAAATCTTATAATTCTAATAAATCTATAGGTCAGCCCCTTTCTCAGAAATGGGATAAGGGATAAGAAAATACCCCAAATCTCGAAACAAGACCATTTCTTTTTACTATAATTAGAAAATAAAAGAAATATGGCAAAAGCACAAACAGCACAATCTAATAAACCTTTTTCATTTTTGGATCTAGATAAAGAGTTATCTAAAATAGAAGGGTTTGAATTAGGATCTCTTCTATCTAATAATTCATTTAGTGAAGTAGATGAATGGATACCAACAGGAAATTATTTACTTAATGCCCAAATATCGGGATCCCTTTTTGGAGGTATTCCTAATACGAGATCATTTGGCCTTATGGGAGATCCGGGAACAGGTAAATCTTTTGTTTGTCTTAATGTAGTAAGGGAAGCTCAGAAGAAAGGTTATGATGTTGTCTATTGTGATACCGAAGGAGCTATTGATAAATCGGGAGCTTTAAAATTTGGTATAGATGCTAATAAATTAAGGTATCAACCAATAAAGACGGTTTCTCAATTCCAGACTTTTGTTGCTAATCTTGTGGATATTGTAAATAAGGCTAGAGCTAAAGGAGAATCCCCTAAAATTCTTTTGATCCTAGATTCTTTAGGGATGCTTTCAACGGATAAAGAAATTGCAGATGCTATTAGGGGACATAATGCAGCAGACATGGGAGCTAAAGCTAAGGAATTAAGAAAATTGTTTAGAGTTATTACCCTAGATTTGACTGCAGCAAAAATCCCTTTAATATGTACTAATCACGTTTATACGGGAGGAGGATTTATGCCAACTAAAGAAAGTTCCGGAGGTGATGGACCTATCTTTGCAATGTCTGTTATATCTTTCTTATCGAAAGCCCAATTAAAAGAAGGGTCTAGTACTACTAGAACCGGTATAGTTGTGACTTCAAATCTGAAGAAAAGCCGATTCACAGTTCCGGAACAAGTTAAATTTCACATCTCTTTTGCTAATGGTATGAACCCTTATGTAGGTCTTCAGGATTACGTTTCCTGGGATTCTTGCGGGGTAGAAAGAGGAAAGCTAGAAGAAGTAAAAGGGCCGGATGGTAAAAAAGAACTTAAATTTACAGCTAATGCTTCTTCTACGAGATGGGCGGTGAAACATTTGGGTAAAACCGTTACGACTTCGGAATTATTTTCTTCTAAAGTCTTCACGCAAGAGGTTTTAGAAAATCTGGATAATAATGTAATTAAAAATAAATTCCATTTACCAGAGCTTATGGATTATAGCGATATAGTTAATTCTATAGATGTTGATTCGGAAGAAAGTGGTGATGAATAGAAATCAAATAAAATTAAAATACGTTCTTAATCTATGGAAATCCCTTCCAGGATACCCTACCAAAGAAGATGTTTTATATGAGATAAAATCTTTTTTGGTTAGGGATTCAAGACCTGGAGAATTCTCTCCGCAGACCTTAAATGCAGTTTTTGGAGCCAGATGGGAAAAAGGGGAATACGGAAAATTGGTTAATGAATTGATAGAAGAAGGCCTAATAGAAGAAACTAAAAAGGCTTCTGCATCTAAAAAGTGGTATAAACTAAAAAATTAATTTTATTTAATGGAGCTTTCTCACTCAGAAAACATTATACTAAGGTATATAATAGAAAATCCTGTTTATTTAGAAACTTGTTTACCCTCTTATTTTACTAATGATTCATTAGGAGAAATAATGGTAGTGGTTTCTGATTTTTGGACAAGATACCATGAAATACCAAAGTGCGATCAGATAATAGAATCCTTTAAAATTCAGGGTAAATCTGATGTTGTTTCCTCTGATGAAATAAGATCCTTATTTAATATTAATCTAAAATCTTATGAAGATGTTTGGTTAAAAGAAACCACGGAATTTTTTATAGAATATAAAACTTTAACCAAATCTGCAGTCGATGGACTTAAATATATCCAATCAACTCCTGTGGATTCCGAAAGTATTAGAGGAGTTATCGATAACTTCAAAAGAATAATACTGGAAAGAAATAATATAGATTTTAATTTTGATGAGGGATTAGATTTTTTCAATCCGGATAGTCATAAACAGCTATCTCATAAAACTTTTTCTAGTGGATACCCTTTCATAGATACGGTTCTAGGAGGGGGATTCTCAGCAAAGGCACTTTATGTTTTTATGGGAATGCCTAAGGTTGGTAAATCCCTTTGGATGGGTAACCTTGCCATTCAGGGAATGAAAAAAGGACATAATGTTGCTATTATATCTCTTGAAATGGGGGATAGAAAATATGCAAAAAGAGTTGGTTCTAATCTTTTAAATATTCCTATCTCTGAATATAATCAAATCTCTAACGACGAGGAGACAATGAAGAAAAAGCTTAATAATGTAGCTTATGATAATTTCAGTCTTCCCGGACAATTTCTAATTAAAGAATTTCCAACTTCTCAAGCTTCTACAAACGACATAGAAAATTACCTAAAGAAAGTAGAAGAAATGAGGGGGATTAAATTTAAAATGGTTGTTATAGATTACATCAATATCATGAAGAATTGGAGAAATCCTAATTCCGAAAATACCTATATGAAGATCAAACAGATAGCTGAGGATTTAAGAGGTATGGCAGTTAGAAATGAATGGGCAATCATAACAGGAACCCAAACTAAGCAAGGAGATTTTGACGCTTCAGATCTTTCTATAAATTCAGCAGCAGAATCTTCTGGGTTAGTTGCAACCGTAGATGGAATGTTTGGTATTATACAAGACCCTATAATGTATTCAAATGGGGAATATAAATTAAAATTATTAGCTAATCGAGAGGACGGGTATAAAAATGCTTATAAAATTTTTAATGTGGACTACAAATACATGAGAATTATAGAAGATATATCTAAGGCTATGCACACAGAATAAAATATGGATAAAGATAATTTAGAAGAAAGCCAACCGCAAAAAGTTTTAGGCGATAAGATATTAGGAGCACATAATAATCCTACTAAAGATTATGAATACGTAGATAACTACGAAGTAGATTCCGACAATTCATTTTTGGATCAATACTATGACGAAGAAGAACATAATCATAAAATAAGATTAGAAGAATTAATCTATAGTGCTTTTCAAGAATCTAGATGGTTTCCTCTTAATTATAAAAAGAAAATTCCAAAAGATTTAGTTCCGCATGTTTTCGAAGAAGTTTTAGAAAAGCTGGAAGAAAGCGAATATTCTTTTTCTGAAAAATTTGTATCTATATGTGATTATATAGGGGTTAGCTACATAAAAGCCTACGAAATAATTCCTATAAAATATAAAGAAATGGTTATAAATGAGCTTGAAACTAAGTTCAATATATTATCTAAAAAGAAGATAAAAAGACTCTTTTAAATATGAAATATCCCATAATTAAAAATCTAAACGGGAAGAGAGTATGGTTCATAACGGATACCCATTTAGGAATTCGAAACAGCTCTAACGAATGGCAATCTATAATAAGAGAATATTTTTTCGATTGGTTTTTTCCTCTTGTTAGGAAAAATTATAAAGAAGGAGATGTTCTAATCCACTGTGGTGATTTTTACGATTCCAGACAGAGCATAAACCTTAAAGTACTAAATCTTGGGGTTGAGGTCGTAGAAGAAATGTCAAATATATTTAAAGATGGGGTTTATTTTATAGTAGGTAATCACGATATATTCGGTAAAATGACGAATTCCGTGAATTCCCTAAAGTCCATAAAATGGGTTCCTGGAATAAACATATTAGAAGATCCGCACACTTTAATTCTAGGTGATAAGAAATTCTTTATGATGCCTTGGAGAAAGGACCATAAAGAGGAAGAAGAAACGTTGGATAATGCAGAACCCCACGATTATCTTTGTTGTCATGCAGATATAAGAGGACTTAGTTTTAGCAGATACGTAAAAGTAGAAACTGGAACTGAGATGAAAAAGTTTTCTAAATTTTCTAAAGTTTTTTCTGGCCATATACATTATGCTCAGGAGGTAGGAAATATTAGAATGCTAGGTTCTCCCTATGAATTGACAAGATCTGATATGGGAAATCCTAAAGGAATACTTCTATTGGATCTAGAAAAAAACGAAGAGAAATTTTTCATAAATGATTTTTCCCCTAGATTTAAAAAGTATTTTTTCGATCAGATTTTAGAAAAAACTATAGAAGAATTAGAATTCGAATTTAGAAATAATTTTATAGATATAATGATAGATCCTATCATGTCTCTAAAAGCACCATTAAGCATATTAACAGATTCTATACAATCCCAAAGATCTATCAATTTTCATCCATATGATCCCAATCAAGCAAATAATTTAACCCAACAGATTTTAGATACCGAGGGAAGAATATTTAATGTAATGGATTTTATAAATGAATACGTTAAAGGTATGGATACTGACGATTCTACTAAATCTAGAATTATTTCAAGCTTGCATAAATTACATAATTTAGTTGCTGAGCAAGATCAAAACCCTATAAGATAATGAAGATATTGAAAATTGAATGGAAGAATTTTTCTTCTTACGGTAATAAGAAGCAATCTCTTTCTTTTACCGAAGCAAATGGTTTATTCCAAATCATAGGCGAAAATGGAGCTGGAAAATCCTCAATATCCCAGGTAATTACTTTTGGATTATATGGAAAAATAGAAGGAAAAAAATTGTCCGATATACCTAATAGAATAAACGGCCATGCTGAAGTTACTATAGAATTTGAATCCAATGGAAATATAATTAAGGTAGAAAGAGGTCTTGAGCCTTCGTATCTAAACCTATATTTAAATGGGGTTCTTTACGATCAAGCAGGCTCTAGAAATGTCCAGGATTATTTAACTGAGGATCTCATAGGCATACCTTACTACGTGTTTAATAACACTATATCCCTTTCGATAAATGATTTTAAGTCTTTTATCAAAATGAGTCCACAGGACAAAAGAGCTATAGTAGACAAGATATTTGGATTCCAAATTCTTAATAGAATGAGGGATACTCTTAAAGAAGAATCCAAAAAAATAAAAGATAGATTAGATGTTATATCTGGAAATTTAGAATCCATAAATAATTCAATTGGAAAATCTAATAAAGAAATGGATTCTCTTTTAACCGAAATAGAGCAAGAAGCAAAAGAGGAAATCAATAATCTTAATGAAGAATTAAATAAATTTAAAAACCTCCAAGAAATTCACAGCAAGCATATAGAAGATTTTAAGAAAGATGAATCTGATTTTTATTCTCTTCTTAAAGAATCTAACCAAACATTGGTAGAAAATAAATCTTCATATCAAGATCTTTCTAGAAGACTTAAACTTTATGAATTAGATAAGTGTCCAACCTGTGAAAGCTCTTTAGATACCGAATTTCACAAATGTGCAAAAGATTCTTTTACTGAAGAAAGAGAAAAATATTCCGAAAAGATAAAAGAATTGGAGTCAACTCTTTCTGATCTCAAATCAAAAGAAAATGAGGTAAAAACTAGAAAAAATGATCTCATTTCTAAAGGAGCAAAGATAGAAACTAGGATATCTTCTATAATTAGGGATCTTAAAAAAATAGAAAATAAAGACAGCGATAAACAAATTCAAGCTCTAAAAAGAATTATCGAAAATATGGAAGGGGATAGAGAAAATCTATCTAATGAATCTTTTAAAACCGAAGAGAAAAATAATTGGCTAAGGTTATTGGACGATATTCTAGGAGAAAGAGGGGTTAAACAAATGGCGGTTAAAACTATATTGCCTTCTCTTAATTCCGAAATATTTGATTTAATGAGAGAAATGCATTTAGATTACCAAGTTATATTCGATGAGGAATTTAAAGCTTCTCTTTACCACATGGGAATTGAGATACCAATCCAAACTTTAAGTACAGGAGAAATGAAAAAAATAGATTTTGTTGTACTTATTTCCATAATGAAGCTAATGAAATTAAAATTTAGTTCTATAAATCTTCTTTTCCTAGATGAATTATTTAGTTCAGTGGATCCGGACGGGGTTCACTCTATCTTAAAAATTCTTCAAAAAAGTTCAAGAGATATGGGGCTAAATATATTTGTTATAAATCATGCTCCTATGCCCCATGAAATATTCGATTGGAAACTGGAGGTATCAAAAACAAATAATTTTTCTTCTATACTACTGGATAAATTCTAATTTTTCTTTTTCTGATATATATGAAAAAGAATAGAATTGAGATCCAGACAAACTCCTCAGACGAATAAAGAATTAAGTTCTAGACAAAAGCAAGATCAGATTGCAAAGGAAAATAGTAAGATAATAGGTCTTAATAAAATTCCAGTAAACCTTTTCGAAGAAGATAGCAGCGGTCAAGGACTTTTAGGAACGGGTAAATTAAAACCGAGACCTAATCTTCCTATACCTTTTACCGATAAAACCAATTCTCAGGGAAGGCCTATTTTACAGGAGCCTGATAAATTTTCTTATTTCTTTATTGAATACGATAGTCCTAATGGGATTGGGTTTTCTTCTTTAGTTAAAAATTTCGTAGTAGTTAATACATTAAATCCTATGACTACAGTAGGATTCTGTCAAATTTCAGGGTACCAGATTAATCAAATTAGTTCATTGACCCTCGAAACTTATCTTAATTCATCTTTTACCCATCCCACATATAAAAATTCATCAGGGGATCCTTTATCGATAAGGTATGCAGAAATCCCTATACTTAAACAGGTAACACCAGGAAGAATAGATGATACCCCTATAGGTTATCCCGATTTTGATTCCACTACTAATACGGTTATTACTAAAAAAGGACCTTTACCTTCTCCTCCTTATACTAATTTTTCTAGTGCAACTGGGGCAACTTTATCGGTTACCATAGTACCAGGAGGAACAGTAGGGTTCAAGGACACTTCTCCTTATCTTCCTTTTAGTTCAGGACCTACAGGATGGAACTGGAATTTTGGAGCAACTGCTTCTCCTACAGGAAGTACAGCTCAGAATCCAATAGTTACCTATGGAGTAACTGGAACATATACTGTAACTTTAACAGCTTCTAATTCTACCGGATCCACAACATTCACAAGAACCAATTTCATAAACGTAACTTTTTAATACTATGAGCGGATTTTTAGAAAAATATAATATGGATGATGTCTTTTTAAGAAATTTAATAGTTGCTCTATTAAATTCTCTTAATGATAGACTTAAATATATTCAAGTTAACGATCAACAGGAAATTCTGGAAGTTTACGTTCCTTTTTATTTTTCTTTAACTGGGGATGAACCTTTTCTACAAGATAATTTTTTAGAATATGTGAATTGTAAAACTGACGAAATTCATGCAGAGGGAAATTATGACATAATACCCCGAGGAGTTGTCACGTTCGGAGGAGTTGACTTAGATGCGGGAGGACTTACCAATAAATTTACAAGAATGAATTATACTGTTGAAGATAAAACGGGTCAGATGAAAACTTTTTCATCTTATACAAATTCTATTCCGTTAAATGTTCCTTTCACAATAGCTATGAAAACAGATACTCTTTTAGATGCTTTTAAATTATTCCAGAGTGCTGTTACGATATTCTATAAAACATATACATTTAGTTTTGAATATGATGGATTTAGAATACCGGTTCAAGTTGGATTTCCTGAACAATATGAAATAACAAAAAGCACAGAATTTACTTTCCAGAGTAATCCTCCTTTTATAGATTTTAATTTTTCTCTTGCATTAGAAACTTATTTTCCTGAAAAAGATCTTTCTACCGAGAGATTTAAAGGAAATCTTATGCAAAGTGGAATTAGAATGAATTTAAAAACTGGGGGAACTTCAGGTCCAGATAATAGAGAATTGCTATAATCTTTTTGGATATATAGGAAAAAATCATAGTGGCTTTTAGAGTACAAATAAGAAGAGATACGCTTTTAAATTGGACAACCAATGATCCTATTCTTCTGGATGGAGAATTTGGGTATGAAACAGATACTGGAAGATATAAAATAGGAAACGGTGTAGATGTCTGGTCCGATCTTATTTATTCTTTAGTAGGAGTAACCGGTCCGACGGGGGGAACCGGTGGAACTGGAGCTACAGGAACTACCGGATCCCAAGGAATCCAAGGACCAACCGGAGCTACAGGATCTACGGGATCTCAAGGATCTCAAGGAACTCAAGGACCAACCGGGCCAACTGGTTCTCAAGGAATCCAAGGACCTACTGGGTCTAACGGGTCTCAAGGAATCCAAGGACCTACTGGACCTACCGGAAATACCGGGACAACTGGTCCTTCAGAAATAACAGTAGGTAGCACAGCTATTTCTAGCGGTATTAACGGAAGAGTATTTTTTCAAAGCAGCGGAGTTATATCGCAAGACCAATCTTTTTATTGGGACAATACGAATAAAAGACTTTCGATTGGACAGGGCTCATCTCCTATAGGTGCACTTGATGTAAGAGCACAAGGAGCATTATCTACTGACATAGCATTTAGAGTTAGGAATAGTGCAGATGCGGCCAACATAATGACTGTTCTTGGAACATCTGATGTATATATCGGTGCAACAATTACTCAAGCAGGTCAAGGTCATTTATTTAATATTAGAAATGCAGGTTCAACATCAATCCCATTTGCGTATTTTGACAATAACTCTTATAATTTTGACGTAGATAGATTTTGTAATATTAAACTTGGCTTTGGTCTAATAGCCGCTAATTCAACACAAAGCCTTGCACTAGGATTAGGAACATTACCAAGCTCAAGAAACTTCCAACAAACAATAGGCATCTTAACGGCAATTTCACAAGGAACAAACGATAGTGGATTTGCAATGTCAGGCGCAGATACAGCAGGAAATAATGCAATTTACACTAATTATTATGGTAGAAATATCGTATTAGGAGGAACAACTCAAGGTACAGGAACAAGAAAAGTTGTGATAAATAATGGTACTGCACCAACAACAAATCTAACAGATGCTTTTCAAGCATACTCAGCTGATATTGTAGCAGGTAATGCTTCACCGCATTTTAGAACTGAAAATGGATCAACGATTAAATTATATCAAGAAACCACTGGAATAACGGGAGCTTCCTATTCTTCTGTCGGGGGATCTTCAGTTTCGTCCAATGATACCTTCGGTGGATATACAATTGGACAAGTCGTAGCTACTTTAAAGGCACAAGGATTATTAGCATAAATACCTAATTATAATAAATGAAATAAAAATGGGACTAATTATTAATTCAACGGAAGAGAAAAAAATCATAATTGCAGGAACTACCATAGAGGTTCCTAGTGTATATGGAAGAATAGAGTTTGCCGGAAGAGCAGACGGAAAAACTTTAGAAATTTTCATAGCTACTTATGCAAGTAAGGAAGCATTTAAAGGTGGATCTAGTATTTTAAGCACCGACGTTCAACAGGGAAGCCTTAATATTAAATTACAAGGAGAAGAAAAACAAACTATAGATACCGCTTTATTTTATTCTGAATTGGCTTATACACAAATGGGGTACCAAGTACTTATAGATAATATTTAATTTTTTAAATTATATAATGGCTTTTAGAGTACAAATAAGAAGAGATACATTAATTAACTGGGACACTAATGACCCTGTTCTTCTCGATGGTGAATTTGGATATGTGACCGATACAGGTGAATTTAAAATAGGAAATGGAATAGATCCTTTTTCTTCTTTAGGTTATTCTGTAATAGGAATTACAGGTCCTACCGGATCTATAGGGGGAACCGGGGGTACTGGAAATTCTGGCCCTACTGGAGAAATAGGTCCTACCGGTTCCCAAGGGGTCGTGGGAGTTACTGGACCGACTGGGCCACAAGGAGACATCGGACCTACTGGACCCCAAGGAAA
>Ga0315909_10000518_pt1 | contig 51927 bp, 45 predicted proteins | sample LakEriMetagenome_11_FD_203527 | JGI IMG/M metagenome (GOLD analysis project Ga0315909, IMG submission 203527) | Freshwater fungal communities from buoy surface, Lake Erie, Ohio, United States - Buoy 2 MA125 | ecosystem: Environmental > Aquatic > Freshwater > Lake | place: USA: Lake Erie, Ohio... | reverse complement strand
TGTTTATAATTGACTTACAACAAGTAATGATTGCTAATCTGATGACTCAGCTTGGCTCTCATCAAAATGCCAAGCTAGATGAAGATCTGCTTCGCCACATGATTCTGAACGGATTGCGTAATATCCGTAAGAAGTTTGCAGCCGACTACGGTGAGATGGTTATCGCCTGTGACTCCAGCAGCTGGCGTCGTGGTGCGTTTCCGTACTACAAAGCCAACCGTCGTAAGAGTCGCGATGCTTCTGATATGGACTGGACGACTGTGTTTGACACATTCGCTAAAGTCCGCGAGGAGTTGAAAGCGTACTTTCCGTATCGTGTCATTCACGTAGATAATGCTGAAGCCGATGACGTTATCGGTGTCCTCGTACACAAGTTTGGTGTCGAGTTCGGCAATGCTGAAAAGATTATGATTGTCTCTGGTGACAAAGACTTCAAGCAACTGCAATGCTATAATAACGTCGAGCAGTACGATCCTACGCGCAAGCGCATGCTGAGCTGTACGGATGCCGACGAGTTCCTGCGCGAGCATATTATCCGTGGCGATACCAGCGACGGCATTCCGAACATCCTATCTAAGGATGACTGCCTTGTGACTGGTACGCGACAGGGTATCATTACCCAGAAGCGACTTGACTACTTTATGACTACTCCGTTTGAGCAGTTGAAAGACGAAGAGCAACGCAACTGGAAACGAAACGAGCTTTTGATTTCACTAAATAATATACCGAGTGAGATTAAGGATAGGATTATCCAAGAGTATGACTCGGAAGCAGGTAAAGATAGGAACCAACTGTTTAACTACTTTATCAAACACAAACTAAAGTTTTTAATGGAAAACATTTCGGAATTCTAATGATGAAACGCATCTCCCAAATTCTCGAGGAAGCTGCTGCGCTTCCCGATGTACAATCCCGAGTAGAACACCTACACAAACATGATAGTGTAGTCCTACAAGGTGTCCTTAAAGTTATGTTCGACGAAGATATCAACTTAGATCTTCCTTCGGGCGAACCACCCTATAAACCAGCGACCCAAGAACAATCTTCTGATTTAGAAGAGCGTCTGTATTCAGAGTGGAAGAAGATGTATCTTTTCTTTCCTGGAAACAACATCGCCAAAGTTCGTCGCGAACAACTATTCATTCAGTACCTCGAAGGATTACATCCCGAGGACGCAAAATTAATCCTTGCTATGAAGGAGCATCGTACACCGTGGAAACCGATGTCGGCTCATGTTGCTAGGAAGGCATATCCGCTGTTGTTTCCCAAGCAAGTTGCAGAAGATAATGCTAAAGCTGAAACGGAAGCTAAGAAACAAGCTGTATGACTATAAAACGAGCGTCTTTTCACGAAAGGGAAGACAACATCAAAAAACCAAAACGTCCTGAGCGCAAAGAACGTAATCTCAAAAATGCACTCAGGTCAAACGATCTCGACCATCTGCTGGAATATACCGAAGATGATTTTGATGACGAAGAGGATTATCGATGGAAATGACAATTGTATTTGCTTTGATTATCCTAGCAATTTATGGTTGGTACATGCACCGACAAGGTAAGACCGCTGGCTTTATCAAGGGTGCTATTTGTGGCGGAAGCGTAGTTCTTTCTCAGCTCATACACGAGAAAACGCTGACGCGCACACAAGCAAAACAGATTCTTCCAGCACTTAACGATGAGTTAATTGATCACTTTATAGAGCAGATTAAAGATGCCACTGTACAATCTCAAAAACACTGAAACTGAAGAAGTCTTCGAAAAGTTTATGAAGATCTCTGAGATGGAAACATTCCTCTCGGAGAATCCGCACGTCATACAATGGCATGAAACGCCAACAACATTCAGCTATAACGACGCCAAGAAGCCAGACGCTGGTTTCCGCGAAGTTCTACAAAAGATTAAATCCAAACACAGGGGGAACACAATAAACGATTGGTGATGATTCCATAAACTAAAACAACAAGGATCTTCAATGAAAAGAACCGCCAAAACAGCAGCTAAGAAAGTGGTAAAGATTAATAGTTTAGGTTTAGAGTTAAGAGAGATCAATCCGATGACGGAAACGCAGAATATAGTGTTTCGCTCGTTTTATGATAACCACCTACTGCTACACGGAATTGCTGGTACAGGTAAAACATTTATTTCGTTATACCTTGCATTAAAGGAAATGTTGGAATATGGTACATTCAAAAAGATCTATATTGTTCGAAGCGCAGTGGCAACACGCGACGTTGGCTTTATGCCAGGAACATTGGATGAAAAACTAAGAGTTTATGAGCAACCCTATCGAGAAATCGTAAACAACCTGCTTAGTCGCGGTGATGCTTATGATATTCTCAAGAGTAAAAACGTAATAGAATTCATGTCAACCTCGTTTATTCGTGGTTTGACTATTGACAATGCAGTAGTGATTGTAGATGAGATCCAGAACCTTTCGTTCGCGGAACTTGACTCAGTTATCACTCGTGTAGGCGAAGGGACAAAGATTGTCTTTTGCGGTGACTTCCGCCAAACTGACTTAAAGAATGCAAAAGAAAAGAGCGGTATTCATGACTTCATGAGTATCTTAGATAAAATGAAAAAATTTGACCACATTGAGTTTTTAGAAACCGATATCGTACGATCTGGTTTGGTTCGCGATTATATTGTCACTAAGACGGAGATGGGTCTGGCATAGGAATATATGAAAAAGATTTTATTAGCAGCAATGCTTGCAGTATCCTCCCAGTCCGTCGCAGCGGATTGGGAGATGGTTCCCAGCTCAGAGTTCTGTATCGCAAGAAACGGAATTGATTGGGGCAATGGTAATATCGGCGAAACAAGATTTGGTTGGTTTGATGATAAACTCTATCTTTCCGCAATTAACGCAAAGTGGAATATTAAAGCCAATAAGGAAAATCCTTTCGAGAGCGCAGCTGAAGCTGACTTTGACGGGATCCGTGTTCCAGTTATGGTTTATTCGCGCGACTCTAGCACCGTTATCGTGGAACTCGAAGGTTCAGTTGAAAATCTAGACATCATCGTTAATTCTACCGCAATGAAAGTTTATGCGGTTGGAAATTATAGTGACTTCGTGTTTGGCTTCGAACTTGATGACATGAAGCAAGCTATTGCTCGTGTCGGTCAATGCTACTTTACGACTAAAGTATGACTCCGTCTGATCTCTGTGTTGCTTGCGGTATGTGTTGCGACGGAACATTGTTCGGCAATGTCGTTTGTTCAAAAGAAGAAGCCGACTATATGGGTTCACTTGGCTTAGAAACCAAGAAGAAAGACAATCAAATTAACCATGTGTTTCTTACTCCTTGTTCTATGCATATAAATGGCAGTTGTTCGATCTACGAAGATCCCAAAAAACCAAAGACCTGTTCTGGTTACAAGTGTGCTCTGCTAAAGCGCGTTCTCCGAAACGAGATTACACCAGAACAAGCGTTGGTAAAAGTTGAACGTGTGAAGAAAGCGAAGGAAGACTTGGGAGTTTCTTCAGTAGTAGAAGCAAGACAGTTAAAAACCACCGAATCTAAAAAATTCCTTCAAGATATACAACTCGGGTTCTACGGACCAAAGAAGAATTGATGTTCAAAAATAGAATTGATGAATTCGTTATCCCGCAGATTATGCAGGTTAATGAAGATGGTAAGCGCACCTATAAGACACCGTCAGGGAAAAATTATCCTTCCCTGACTGGTGTTACAGGTCTGCTCGGTCGCGATGGTATTAAAGCGTGGCGAGCCAGAGTAGGTGAAGCTGAAGCAAATCGTGTATCACGTATGGCATCCAGTCGTGGTACATCGATGCATACATTAGCAGAACACTATATCCTCGACGATATAGAGGGCTTTGCTAATGTAGCACAAAAAGCCATGCCCGACGCAATACAAATGTTCAATACTCTCAAAGAGAAAATTGACATGGGCTTGGAAGAAATCCTAGCAGTAGAAGCCAGACTATGGTCAGACGAACTTGAAGTCGCTGGCACGGTTGACTGTATAGGGAAGTATATGGCTAAATATGCAGTAATGGACTGGAAGACTTCTCGTAAAGAAAAGTCCAAGGAACAAATAACCAACTACTTTTGCCAAGGTGCTGGTTATGCTAAAATGTGGGAAGAAAGAACTGGTATGAAAATCGACCATGTTTTAATCTTTATTGCCACAGAAGAAACAGGAAAGACCCACGTATATCATGCCTATGTTGACGAACACATCAACCAGCTTAAAGATCTTAGGGAACAATTCCGAAATGAGAATCAGTATTAAGGGTGGTACAGAAGAACAAAAGCTACACGCTAAACAATTCTGTAAGTTCTTCGCGAAGAAGTTCTTCAAAGACGAGCTGTCAAAAACTCTATCTGTAAAGATAGAGCATCATCCGTATATTCATGACGTCACCGATCTCGCTGATTGTGTATGGACGGATGAAGAAGATCCACCAAAGAAATACCACATTCAGATTTTCGCACCAGACGATATCCTTCTGGTAAACTACCTTAGAACTCTTGCACACGAAATGGTGCATGTCAAGCAATATGCGAAACGCGAACTCCGACAACTCCCAAGCACAAATAACGAAGTCTGTAAATGGCTAGGAAAGCGTTATGAGTGGGAGATGCACTACTGGGATCGTCCTTGGGAAATTGACGCGCATGGACGCGAAAAAGGATTAGTGATTGATTATGGTAAAGCGCACAATATGGGAACGACCCTGCAAAGCGTTTTTTGACCTAAACCCGACCCTGACCCCTGTTTTACCCTAATCTTTGTCACTTTTTGACCTAAGTCATTGATTTTATTAGGTTTTTTCGTTTAAGTGGACTGAAAACCACCCCTAAAAACTCCTTATAAATCAATGACTTGCAACTGAGGTCTATTTTATGACCGACCCCTGACTGGCTCGGTTTACCATTATTTTACTTTGACCCCGAAATAGGGTATAATAATTGAACTGGTAAAAGCCAGTATTACATCTATGTTTAATATCATGAGGAAACACAATGAGTAAGAATACTAACTCGCAGAAAGAAACCGTCCTGAATGCCCTGAAAAACGGCAAGACTCTGACGACCGCCCAAATCACCAACAGCTACAAAGTCACTTCCGCTTCGGAAGTCATCCGTCAACTTCGTTCGGAAGGCTATGCTGTTTACACCAACACTGATAGCAATGGCAAAACCAGCTATCGTCTTGGCACCCCGAGCCGTCGCATGATTGCTGCTGCTTACAACGCTGGCGGTTCTACGCTGTTTACCCGCAACTAATACTTAATAGTTGTTAAGAAATGGGGGAGGTCAAACTCCCCCTTTCCTATAAATAATTTCTCGTCCAACCAAAAAAGGAAATGCGATGACTTTTATGAAGAAATCGGTTATCCTTGCTGTTGTACTAGCAAGTCTGACTGTAATAAATCAACGAAGTGCTGAAGCAAAACTTTTAGATAATGACAAACTGTTTCAAGAACTAACACCAACCCTTCCCATCACTAACCCAGTCAAATCTAAACCAATCAAAGCGTTATCTAATCGTGACATTGCCTGTTTAGAGGCAGTAATCTATAATGAAACTCGAGGTAACAAAGCACAGGGTGCTATTCTCGTTGGAGCCACAGTCTTCAATCGCGCGAATAGTAAATACTATCCCAAAACAATTTGTGGTGTCGCGTATCAAAGAGCGCAATTTACTAACATTCAAAGAGTAAAACCGCACCACATCAACGAACAAACTAGGAATGTCGTTCAAGAAATTATTGAGCGATATAACAATGGTACATTAAACTCAACTGTTATGTACTTTCACAACACATCTGTAAAGCCCAAGTGGTCTTACAAAAAGAAGCGCGTGGCAAAAGTAGGAGCGCACATTTTCTATGCTAGATAAACTTGAAAAGAAATTTGATGCCAATACATTTGCTATGGCAGTAGAAAGCAAAGTAAAAATGGGGATGGGCTATCTCGAAGCCATCCTCTCTTTCTGCGAAGAGAATGACATGGAACCAACAGCAATCGGGAACCTAGTCAAAAAGTCTGACGTGATTAAATCGAAATTAGAAGCTGAATGTCGAGATATGAATTTGTTGGAAAGAACTGCAAAATTACCATTATAATTAAAGGAATATATTATGAGTGAAGAAACAACTGTTATTGATTCGAGTGAAGAAGTAAGTCTACCGCAACCGAAGAAGCGTGACCTATTCTTTACAAAGCAGGTCGACCAAGACAGCATCGCTGCTCTAACAGAAAGTATTCTTGCTATCGAGAAGCATGACAAATATATCAAGAAGCTGTATTCGCTTCACAATCTTGAATATTCACCACGTCCCATTAACATTTACATTGACAGCTACGGTGGTATGGTCTACCAGTGCTTCGGTCTTCTGTCAATCATGCGCGAATCTAGCACACCGATTCATACAATCGTGACTGGTACAGCTATGAGCTGTGGCTTTCTGATTGCTATTAGCGGTCATGTTCGTTCTTGCTATGCTGATTCTACTCACATGTACCACCAAGTTTCGACTGGTATCATCGGTACGCTGAAAGAAGTAGAAACAGAATTCTTGGAAGCTTCTCGCTTACAAGATCGCATCGAAGATATCACTCTTCGTCAAACTAAGATTACTCCTGAGAAATTAGAAGAAATCTACAACATGCGTCATGACTTCTATATGTCGTCCGAGGAAGCACTTACTCTTGGTTGCGTTGATAACATCATCGGAACCATCCACACTCCGAAGACAAAGAAGCCAGTAACACGCAAAAAGAAAGAAGCATAATTTTACTAACAACACATTTTAGGGTATAATATCAATATGAATATATTTGCGCTTCACCTAGAACCTAAAACGTGTGCCGAAATGCACGTGGACAAGCATGTTGTCAAGATGATTCTTGAGTATTCGCAACTGCTTTCCACGGCGCATCGTGTCCTAGACGGACAACAGTATGTTGATGATTCCAGCGGACGACGTATCAAACGCTGGAAACTCAACAACAGTTTCGCTGGTGACAGTCTGCTTTACAAAGCCACTCACATCAACCATCCTTCCGCTATCTGGGCGCGAGAGAGCAAAGCCAACTATCAATGGCTCGCTTATCTACTCCAAGAGTTGTGTAAGGAATACACGCATCGCTATGGTAAGATACACAAGTCCGAGGAAATCGGTCTTGTCAAGTGGCTTGTAAACTGCATCCCCGAAAACATTTCTAACAAGCCATTCACTCAACCTACACCTGCGATGCCAGACAAATACAAAGTCAAAGGTGACTCTGTGAAATCTTATCGCAACTATTACATCGGTGATAAACAGCGCATGGCTAGTTGGAAGAAACGACAAGTGCCAGTGTGGTGGGCATGAGAGTGACACCGTTTGAATGTTACAGCACCTATCTAGCACTCAAGACTCATTTCTCTTCGCCGAGTTATGACTATCACCGCTATGGTGGTAAAATGAATGTGAAGGAAGACACTTTCGAGGTTCGCCGAGATAAGTATTTCTTCATGAAACTTTCCAAGAAACCAGAGCCGTTCGAGTATTTGTTGGCAAACATTTCCTCTCGCGGTACTAAAGCATGGATCGGTGACATCATCGATTCATCTGGCGAGGAAACATATCTGGCATGGAAGAAGCGGAAAGAATCACTTTCGTACAACTTCAAGTCAGAGTTGTCCAATTTGAAAGATGAGTTGGATGACAACCTAGTTATGGATGGTGGCAATCATCCGTATCTACTCAGGCTGTATCTCCTAAAAGAGTTTAGCTTGGATTCTCTTTGTATTATGAATGCTGTACTCAACTTTGTTCCCTACTGGGATAAAAACATTAGCGAGTATGACCCTACGTGGAAAGAAACCAAACTTCTCATCAAGAAGTACACACCGTTCTTAGAATTCGACAAAGCTAAGATGAAAGAGATAATTGATAGTCGATTTGACGTATAAATAGTCAACTATATTATGAACATGTGAAATCGTTAATACACCGTCAATACAAGGAACATACTTATGACACAATCGTTCGAACAATTAAAGCGCAGCCGTCAAGACTCATTCAGCAAGCTGACTGAACAACTTGAAAAACTCAATGATAAGAAATCCTATGCCAAGGATGACTCTAATTATTGGAAACCAGAGGTAGATAAAGCAGGTAATGGATTTGCTGTAATCCGCTTTCTACCAGCCCCACAGGGCGAAGATGTACCTTTCGTACAAATGTTTGACCATGGCTTCCAAGGTCCAACTGGTAAATGGTATATCGAAAACTCTCTTACCACCATCGGTGGCAAAGACCCAGTAAGCGAACTCAACTCGCAACTCTGGAATTCAACTAAGGATGACGACCATCCTAATCGCCAACAAGCTCGCAAGCAAAAGCGTCGCCTTTCCTACATCGCAAACGTCTACGTTGTAAAAGATCCAGCCCATCCTGAAAACGAGGGCAAGGTATTCTTGTACAAATTCGGCAAGAAGATCTGGGATAAGATTCAGGCTGTAATGTATCCTGAATTTGAAGGAGACGAAGCAGTCAATCCGTTTGACTTGTGGGAAGGTGCTAACTTCCGTCTGAAGATTCGCCAAGTCGCTGGCTATCGCAACTACGACCAATCGCAGTTCGATCCTAAGACTCCGCTTCTTGATGACGACGCTAAGTTAGAATCAGTCTGGGCTTCTGAGCACAGCCTGAAGAAGATCGTCGATCCGTCGAACTTCAAGTCGTACGATGAATTGAAAACTCATCTTGACCGTGTTCTAGGTGCTGGTGGCGTTGCTGGTGCAACTGCTGCTGATACTGATGAAGAAGTCGCTGAGTACGTTCCTCGCGCGAAAGCAGCTGAAGCGCAATCTGCTCCAGTAGCAGATACTCCTGCTTCAGATGAAGATGATGATTTGGATTTCTTCCGAAAATTAGCTGGTTAAAAAAGAAAGGGAGCTTCGGCTCCCTTTTCTTTATCTTACTTTCTTTGCTATTCCCATATCAGTCCCAGCATTCGGCGGTGGCTGAATGACTTCCACACGAGAGGGGTGGACAGTAGTAGATCCACCAACAACAACATTACTAACATCTCCGCCCTTTGGCTGTTGTGTTCTTTGCCTGACTTCTTCTGTGCTCTGTCTGGCCATATCTAAATTACTTTTTAGTTGAGCAGCAGAAGGAGTCGCCCCGAAATTATTTCTGTCTTGTACCATCGCAGGACCAGTTATCCCTGCCATGTCAGTTCCAAACAGTGCCGCGTCTGCTGCGAAACCTAATCCCGTACCGATGAAAGGAACTGACCCAGCGATACCACTGCCTAGCTCTAGTGCCGCACCAGCATAATCACCTTCTAAAGCACGTTGCCCAGCAAATACAGCGCCAAATCCCGCTCCGAGTAATGGAATCTTTTTGAGTACGCTCTTTAATCCAAACTTTTTTGCTGCTTTCTCTGCGGCTTCGCGCTCTGCTGGAGTCTTTGTTGCGAGGTCATAGGCTTTATTACCAGCCAAAGCAGCACCACCAACCATACTAGTACCTTTTATTAATCCTTTAGCAAGTCCTCTTTCTGTGAGGGTAGATCCGATTTGATCTGTTCCCGTAGTATTTTCGCCAGCAGCTCTAGCCTTTTCCTCTGTCGTCATAAGAGGTTCAATATCGACTCCAGGTATTTTATTTAATACTGAGATAATTGGGTTTATTACGAATCCTATGAACGCGTCTTTTATGGCTGTGAATAAACTGTTGAAAAGATTTGTTATGGCATTTGATATTATTTCGACCAGTTTATCAAACATAAGTGAAGCCAACTCAGACAAACTTCCTCCAGCAGCGAAGAAGCCAATAAAGAATCCTAATAAAGGTGTAATCAATTTCATTAAGCCATCTTTAATAGTTCCAATTATGCCGCCAGAAGCTGCTGCCAATAAATTACTAGCTCCAGGTTTTTTGAAAGATGATTCTATATCTTTTTCTTTCAGAGATAGAGCATCTTTTTTGCTGAATTTTTCTTCTGCTTTCTGATCTTTTTCTACTGTTTTTCCAAAACTATCTGGTAAAGCTCTTATTGCTTCCAAAGTAAGAAAACTGACTGCTACCAAAGTTTCCAGTGTGGTAAACAGTTTATCTTTATCACTAGTATCAGATTGTTCTGGTTTTATTTCTTCGGCAACAAGAACATTGTCAAACATCTGAGTAAATCGTGAACTCATTTCAGATAATCCTATGCTAATCTCATTTAGACTATTTGATATACTTTGCATAGTATTCATGAATTCTTCAAAGCCAGGAACCATTTGTTGGTTGTCAGCAATAGCGTCCACGATTTCGCCTACTAGCACATTGTTGTCTAGTACCATCATTTCGTTTCTACCATATTCTGGTTTTGGTAATGCTGGCAACTCTGCCATGTTTATCTCCTAGCTTTTCTTTGTTGTTCTTCCATTTTTTCTTTTTCTTCTTTTAGGTGTTCTATTAGCATATGCACATAGATATCTCTTTCGAATGGTATCCAACCTTCAATATCTGACATCGCATAATTATGGTGTTGCATCAAAGCAAAATTTGTTCTGTACCAGTTCGACAGACTATTGTAGCCTGTCGTTACCCGAAAAAACTTTGAATACCCTCTAGGGTCAATTCCCTAATGCTTCCATCTTTTCTCTTGTACGAAATGCTTGCTGTTATTTTTGGCAATCCTACGAAGAACTCCTGCATTTTTGCTAAGTCTTTTGTTCCTAAACTCATCAACCAATCATCTAATTCCATTTTTGAGTATTCGGCAACGTCATATGCAGTTTCACCATCAAAGATTTGATCAATACTATCACGAATCATCATTAGAACAGTTTCTGCGCCGTTCATTTTGTTTTCGGCAATCAAAGAAAGAACTTCGTACGAAGGATATTTTAATACAACAGAAATAGGATCTGTCAATTTAATAAAACTACCGACTTTTGGTTCAGACACAGATATATCTTTTTCCAAATCTAATTTTATTTTATATGTTTGATTATCTTGATCGTCTTCAACTGTTAGTTCCAGTACATTAGATACAGACTTAGCTCTTAACATCAGAAAAATATACTCTAAGTCAAAGTATGCTAGTTTATCAACATCTTTAATATCCAGAACACAGTTATTGATAATTTGTTTGTAGACATTGATAATGTCTTTCACTTCATTACTTTCTCTGGCTATTAAAACCAGTTTCTCTTCAGAAACGGTATATGGTCTGTAGCGGACAACTTCTTTAGTAGAAGGAATAGTCAGTTCGAAAATAGGTTGTTTAATTTTAGGTAAAGCCATTTTAATCTCCAATCATTAATCATTTTATGGGAAAGTTTTGGTAATACTCTTAATTAGATTCTTACCGTTGATAATAGTAGTATTTAGATTTCTTAGGGAAGATACTGCTGCTGAGTTGTTTCTGTCTGCTCCAACTATTCCTAGCAGAGCATCTAGTCTTCCTTGAGTTGAACCAGCATTTCTTAATAATCTAAAATTCGTTTGGAATTGCTTAATTCCTCTTAGTGTAGAATATGCGCTATCGAGACCAGTTGTTACAGAGTTTACTAGATCTGATAATGTTCTACCAAAAGAAGCTTCTGTTTCCTGTGATGCGGTTTCATATGCAGATTTAGCATAATAATGTTTTCCAAATTCATATTGATAGTCACCAAATGTATATTCGGCAGTTCTAAATGCCATTCTAACAGTGCATTTTGCAATCTGATCATCGTCTGCCCAATCTAATTGAATCTGCCCGACCTCTATTGGAAATGCACCAAATAATTCACACTGAACAAGCGCATAACTATTTCCTGAAATGTTACGATCTGGTGCTGTTGGCGCGCCGATTGCTTTGGTTAATTCTCCACCTATACCACTTTCTTGTTGAATGTCCGCTTCATTTATAGAAGCAAATTGTGTGTATGGATCAGCCATGCCTGGATATTTTGATATCATAAAAATATTAAAGCTCGTTGCAATATAACTATTTTTGTATCTAGATACAGACGCGATATCTGGAAACCTATTACTATTAACAAAAATATAGTTTATCCACCTGTGAAATAATTCTAAAGAACTAGCGCGATCAGCATCAACATAAAATGTTAATTCTATATCATCAAATACTGAATCATATGGAGTTTTTATAGTTGGTCCATAACCGTGTGGTTTTGATTCTAGTGTGGTTAATCTTCTTCCTGGCATTTGTGCAGCACTACAGAGATATGCAACTTCTTGATATCTCTCAATTGATAAATCACCAGGAGGAGTTAAAGACACAACAAAATTAGAAGTTCTTGCTAAATCGACTGATAAGAACTTTTGAGAAAAGAAATCTACACTAAATCTATTAGTCGGAGCTGGAATTGTATCTCGCGTAACTTGTCCTCGTACTTTCACTTCATCGAGTACTTTGGGGGTTTGTGTTGCATCAGTAGCCATTAGATTTTGCTCCTACTGTCTTTCCAGACTGTATCTTTGCTTGCTTTCTTAAATTGTTCTGTCGGTAGAAATACTGTCATATCCCATTCTTCTGGCGGAACATAGATAAACTTAGATCTCATATGCTTAAACAAATAATGTTTGAAGCAAGGTTTGAAGAAGCGAAACCTAGCTGCAGAACTTAACAACTGATATGTAATTTTCATTCTGGTGGTTTCGTTTCCAACTACACCGTTTACTTGAGTATCATATAGAGAATCCAATAATTTAGCGCGCAGGGTTGGAGGCAAATAATGCAAGTTAAGACCATAGAATCCGCCCTCTGCTGGCTGTACATAAAATACTAGAGGAAATCTATCATAGAATGGTAGAGTCTCTTTTCCTTTCGGATCGTACACAAACATATACATACGACCAATTTTGCCAATATTTCTTTTTCTTTCGGCTTCATTGATAAAGAGATTAGTTCTTACACTAGCTTTTGATATTTCGTTGTATCTTGCTCTCAACCAATCAATAGATTTTTTAGATCTGTTGATTACGTCGATGCTAGCTTTAGAAGCATCTTTGACTAGTCTATTGTAAATTGATGCAGGCATTAGCCGTTTAATTCCTTCTCTGTTATAATTTGAAACTTCCAGCCACGATCTTTACAATATTCTTCGGCAGCTTTCCATTTCGATTGATTCTTACCCCAAGTCATCACTTCGTTGATATAGCGTCTAGTTCTTCGTTGCTGTTTCTTAGGTTCGCGAGTTTGAGCTAGTGGCTTAATCTCAACGAGGATACTTTCTATTTTACCATCTGGTGTTCTTTTCTTAAACCAGAAGTCTACGAAGTATCGGTGTAGCTTGTTATCTGTGACACAACGATATGGCACTACAACTTCTTCGGAGTTCCATTCAAGAACATCAGAATGCGTGTCAAGAAAGTTCATAAACTTCAGTTCCAAACTTGACCTATAAATAACCTTGGTCGGGTCACCCTTATATTTAGCTGGGTTCTTGACCGCGTATCTTCCTTTCCATGCCATTTTATCGCCTAAATAAAGATATAATCAACAAGGTATTTATATGTCAGAAACAACTCCATCGCCTGAATCTAGTTTAGCTGAACGTGCTGCGGCGGTCGCTCCATTAAACAAAAAACCTGCAGCCACAATATTAAATATGGTTGGAAAATCGAGCGGCGACGAACCCATTGGTTTTGCTCTTCTTATGAGTCCATATAAAGCTAAGTTATTAGATTTAGAAGCTGTAACTGCTAGTTTTCTAAAAAGAACAGAGGAAATAACACAGGGACAAAGTACATCACAAAGTACTGAACAATTCATAGAAAAATTGTCTAAAGGTTTGTCTGCTGAAGATCTTAAATTTCAAGGGACTTTATATTCAACTCAAGAAATACTTGAGAAAGATGCACCGAGAATTATATTTCCTCTGCCCATAGACATTAGAGATCAGCTGATGGTCAACTATCAAACTTCTGATATGGCATCTGCTGGCGCGTTTGCTTCTTTCGGTTCTGACTTAGCGAGAAATATAAAGCAAGGTAAAGGTTTAGATATGGGAGCTGACAGTTATAATTCTGCTTTAGCTGCTGGTTTATTGAGTCTCGCCCCAACACCTGTAAGTGTCCTCGCTGGCCAATATCTGGGCGCAGTAGTAAATCCATTTACTGTTACAGCGTTTAGAAACGTAGAGCCACGTGCGTTTAATTTTGAATTTAGAATAACTCCTGAAAGCATAGAACAATCTGAGACTCTTCAAGAGTGTATCAATACGTTGAGATATTGTGCACTGCCAGAACCAACTTCTGCTGGATTGACTTTGGCGTTTCCTTACAGATTTAAGTTAGCTTGGCTAGGGGCTTTGAAAATGTTTGATTTTTCTGAAGCAGTTTTAACACAAATACAAGTCAATTATTCTGCAGGAGGTTCGCCTGCATTTTTTGAGTATACAGCAGAGCCAAGGGTTGGTGGTTCAAGTCCAGGATTTCATCCTGTTACTGTAACTATAATTTTAGAGTTCAAAGAGTTATTTCCTCTTACGAAAGAAACCATTATGCCAACGGGCAAATCAACTTCAAATTATAAAGGTGAAATGACACCAAGATTGTTAAATGCATTTGATATTGAAGATAACCTACCGCCATCTTCTCCTGAGACAAAAGGCGGTGCTACCACAACTGATCCAGCTGAGAACCAGACAGGCGCAGGAGACGACGCTCTTAATACGCCAGACGCAGATGATAGAGCAATAGTAGAACAAGCACAATCTGGGTTTAATGATTCGGTAAATAAAATGGAATCGTCTAGTAGAGAATTAAAAAATGAAGGCGAAGGTGGATTTGATGCATTTAGAGCACAACAAGGGTTGATTCCTGCATCAGAAGTATATCTTGCGGTGAACCGTCATGATGCTGCAGTAGACTCATTCAACAATGCACGTGATGTATTGCAAGCCAATCCGCTTTCCAGCAAATATGTACAAGATATTCCTCAAGCATCTACTTGGTTTCAAAAAGTACAAGCTGGCACGAGCGGAAGTAGAAGCGGAATTAGTGTTTGGCAGACCCAGTACGATAAAGGTAAAGCTGACTGGAATAAAACATCAGGTGGAGGAGGTTAATAACTAATGGCTGTTCAATATTTCAAAAACTTTCCGTTGGTAAATTACAATGATGTTTCTATGAGAAACATCATGTTAAAGGCTTCAATAGATATTAATCTATTCTTAAACAATACCAAACTATACACATATCAAATAAAAGATGGTGATAAACCAACAATTGTTGCTGACCAATATTACGGCGACATTAACTATGCTTGGTTAGTTTTATTGTCTAATAGAATTATAGATCCTTATTTTGAGTGGCCACTAACCAACCAAGAATTAGACGCGCACATAATTAAAAAATATGGATCATTGGTAACAGCACAATCTACTATTTACGAATACAAAAGCATAATCAATGAAGAAGAAAGAATTACTGTTGAAACATACACTTATGCGTACAACAATAATAATCCTATATTCGTGCCTGTTTATGCGTATGATAAAGAATTTGAATTAAACGAACAAAAAAGAAATATTCAATTAATCGATAGAACATATGCTAAACAAATTGCTAATGGTTTAGAAACTCTTTTTGAGAAATAAAAATGGCTGCTGCTCCTAATTGGGTTACATATAACGAAGGATTACTGGATAAATTCAGTTATCGTATTTTTCTACAACAATTCGCTGGCAATTCTTTGTCTGGTTCTCAGTTTGTTGGTATTGAATCTATTGTTTCTACGTTATCAATTAAACAAGAATTAATAAGAAATAGTATGATTCTTGAAATGAAAGTTTCTGATTCTGCTGGTATTTTAGAAAATGGTATGATTCAAGTTGGATCAATAATCAATATTGAAATCTGCAGAGATCCAAACAGTAAAAACGAGGAAGATGCAAAAGTTGCTAAAAAATTATTTGTTGTCACCAGAATTGATGACAACATTCAGAGCGCGCAGCTAAAACAAAGAGTATTTAACATTACTGCTCATTCATTTGCTGGTGTTTCAAATGTCTGGCCACTTTTATATTCAGAATATTCTGGACCTACCAAACCAACAGACATTATCAAACAGATTGTAACAAAGAGATTTATACAAAATGGGGCTGGTGAGATTGTGGACAATCTGTCCAAGAAATGGATAAATTGCACAAATGAAATTAAGAATGGTATATTATTGCATCAAGTAAAACCATTTGACGCGATTTCTCACTTAGTATCAAAATCAGTCTCACCAGATAATAGTGAGTATTTTTTCTATGAAGATTTTAATGGATTTAATTTGAGAACTTTGAAGTCAATGAAAAATGACTCAAGTGGTAAAGAAAAAACTTTTATCTACTATCAAGATAAAACTCGTAGATTTGGGAATAAAGAAAACGAACAAGTTTCAGACTACTTTAGAATTTTGTATTTAACTCAACACAAACAACAAGATTATTTTGAGTTGGTACAAGATGGCGCTGTAATAAATCAAGTTTCTGTTTTTGATATTATTAACAAAGAAGTCATAACAAAAGATTTTAGATATAATACATCAGCCAATAGTGCATTTGTTTTAGGAAATAAAACAGCATTCCCATCTAATACAGTTTCATTTATAGCATTTACAAATAGTCCTCCGTATAACGAAAAAAAATATCCTTATGACATAGCGCCACATTCTAAGATTGCTATCTCAGAAAAGGCTTGGAATAGAGATGACTATTTGTTAGATAACTATAACATTCCAGTTGCACAAAGAACCTTGATGGAACAAAATAAAATAACCGTTGAGATTTATGGTAATCCAAATGTATTTCCTGGTGATATTATAAACATGAAAGTTCCAAGCAAATCTGGTATTGATTCTGATCTTGAATCTTTAATTCGTAGACAAAGCGGTAAGTTTCTGGTCGGCGCGGTCAAACATAATATCTTTGGAACAAAATTTCAAACATTTTTAGATTTATATGTGGATTCGTACGATCAAGAAGTAACAGAACGAAGTCCAGAAAAATCTAATGAAACCACATAAACATGAGAGATTTGACAAATACACCATATAATGAATTCGTCTGGTTCGTCGGAAGCATAGAAAGCATAGAAGATCCAGATAAACTCGGAAGAGTTAGAGTTCGTGCTTTTGGTTTTCACGATGAGTTGACGCCAATTGATAAACTTCCATTAGCATTTATACTAGACGGAGCGACTCCGCCTGTTACTGGTGTTCAAACTGCAGTTGGCTTTTTCATGGATGGAAAGTTAGCACAACAACCATTCATTCTTGGTCTAATGAATAGTACAGTATCATATCCAGGAAGAGTAGATTCTACTCCGACAGGAACAAAACCATCAACGGCTTCTGGAAGAACTAGCCCAAGACCACAAACTGTTCCAAGTGATTCACCGCAACCAAACATACCAGAAGGACCAATTATCGTAGAAGATAATAAAGAGTTCTGGACATTGGTTGCCATTTGCGGAACAGAAGACGGAGATAGACAATCATGGGCAGACGTAGCACAAAGTATTTACAACAGAATGAATGCTGGAGTATTTGGTGGGTCAACTGCTACTGGTGTGATATTAGCTAGAAACCAATATCAGCCAACATGGCTTCTTCCACAACTTAGATCCCCGAACACTAAGACTCAAGGATCTCCTAATAGAGAATGGACTAACATAAACAACATAGCTGATGCAGCACGAGCGACTAATCAATCACAACAATATTTACTTGGTGTGGCTAGAGCGATTAAAGATCAAGGATTACAAAATAATGCTAAAGCGTTTGTTAAAACCTATACAGATTTTCTTGGAAAATCTCAGGTATCAATATGGTGGAAAACAGATTTTGGTTTTGCACGAAGAAGCCCCAACAATAATAGATTCGCATTTCGCAAAGATAGTAGTTATACAGGTGCTGCTGGCCAAGGACCAATTCCTGGTTTTGTAATCGCTGCAGTAATAGAATAAATATACTTATGAGAGACTTAACAAACACACCATACAAACAATTTATCTGGTTTATTGCAGAGATTGTTGAAACTAATACGGATCCAAATAAACTTGGTCGTGTCCGAATTCGCGTACTCGGGTTTCATTCAGAAGATACTCCCAGAGATAAATTACCTTTGGCTTTAGTAATGAATGGTGGCGCAGCAAGACTAGTAGAAAAACAATGGGTTGTCGGTTTCTTTTTAGATGGAGCAATGGCACAGCAGCCATTTGTCTTAGGCACTGTCGGTTCTGCTATCGGTAATTCTGCTAAAGTAAACTCGCAAGAAAATCCAGGTCCAAATGAAGATAGAACAAAAGGAACTCCGAAGTCTTTGTTGCAGCAGGTTGAAGATGCTAAAGAAAAATTAAGAAGAGCAATAGTTGCAGGCGGTGATGTCGTAGGTGCTAAGGAAGATCTGGATAAACTGGAAGCTAAACTTAAAGCTGCGGAGGCAGCTGAAGCTGCCAAACAAAGATTAAAAAAAGTCACGCCAACAACGCCACCCGCAGCTTTTGGGAACATTGATCCTCGACTAGAGGGTACCAATGGTTACCTTGACGAATCTAAATTAGTTAAAGTATCAAGCAATCAGAAATTAGATGCACCTGCTGCTGCAGCTTATCAGAGCATGGTAGCAGCTGCTGAAGCAGATGGAATAAGATGGTCGATAACTGACTCATACCGAAATTATGCGCAACAGGTTGATGTTGCTAACAGAAAAGGCTTATATGAAGACGGCGGATTGGCAGCAAGACCTGGCACATCAAGGCACGGATGGGGTAGAGCACTGGATCTTGGCGGAGGTGCAGAGAACTTCGGCACACCGCAAAATAACTGGCTTCAACAAAATGCAGGGAAGTTTGGTTTCAAAACGATTGCAGGAGAACCTTGGCACTGGCAGTGGGAACCGCCTAAGAACTGAGTATATAGGATAATTTAATAAATGACAAAGACACCATCACAAATTCTTGACGATATTAAAAATACTGCATTAGATTCTACTTCTAAGGTATTTTTAGACACGGGCATTTTTAATGATAAGGAATTATTAAAAGATCCAACCGCAGCGATCGGTATTGTACAATCTCAAGTAAATGGGCTTTTGAGTAAAGGTGTCTCTATAGAAAATATAGGAATTGTCGGGCTAAACGAAGCATTTCCTGATTTGAATGCAGAACTTGAAGGATTATGTGAAACTCTCGGTTGCGCATTCGGTGGTGAATTATCTGGTATTATTCCGGATAATTCATATTTTGCTTCGTTAAATAGAACAATTGATAATGTTGGTGCAATTAAAAACTCATTAGAATCAGCAGAATTGCCGTCAGATATATTGACAAAGTTATCTGTTCTAAACAAATATACAGCCCCAGTTGATGGCAAAGAGACTGAAGATGGTGAACCTCTAATTAAATTTCCTGATACGTTTATTCCGGAAGAAAGACCACAAGGTTCTGGTCGAGGAAAAACACCAATTTCTGATTGGCGCGATAGAAGCCGTGTGGTTACAGAAACAGCTGGCTCTTCTGGTGCGCAATCCTGGGCTGAGAGCAATAGTCAGTTCGGAGCAATCTATGGTAAGAACATTGTTTATAAATCTAACTTTGGTCATTTTATTGAGCTGGATGATTCGGAAGGAGCCGAGCGAGTAAACATATATCACAAAAATGGTACGTTTATTACGTTGATGCCAGACCAATCAATTGTTATGCGCGCTCAGGGTGGATTACAACAAGTAACATATGCAAATAATGACATATTTGTAAAAGGAAACATTAACATTACAGTAATGGGTGACACTAACATTTCTACAAATGGTGACACAAATATTGATACTGTTGGTGATGTAAATTGGAGAGTTGGTGGCGATTTTAATTTAGATGTGACTGGCGATACGTTTATGGCTAATCGCGGTGATATTAAAATGACTGCAAGGCAGATTCGTCAGAACGCTGGAGATCCGCGTGTTCTTGATGATGTAAAAGAAAAAACATACAAATTTGATTCTTAAGCACTACTAAATACACTATACAGCGGAGAATTTACATGAAAACTCTTAAAGACTTTATGGTTGAATTTACAGTTCCTGGATTTGAAGGAAAGAGAATCAAAGTCACCAAAAAACCAATTCGCATGATTAATGGAAAGATGGCCAAAGCATTTCCTGGAAGAGGAACTGAGGGCGATGGTCCAGATGGTTCAGCCGAAGGCAATGATGGCGGAGATGGTGGAGACGGCGGAGATGGTGGCGAATAATGGCATTTAGAAAACCAAAACCACTTGGACCAACAGTCACATATAGCGACTTTACTACTTCTTTTGCTAGAAACGCTGTATCTAACGATGTCATTCGTTTAACAGATATAAACGCAGTAAAACGTTCTATTAAAAACTTGGTAGTAACTAATAAAAACGAAAGGTTGCTAAATCCAAGAATTGGCGCTGGTTTACTTTCATTGTTGTTCGAACCAATGGGTCCAATCGTCACTTTAGATATTAAAGAATCTATTGCAGATACACTACGAGAATTCGAACCAAGAATAGAAAAGTTAAGCATTGATGTTACTCCTGATTATGATAACAACCAGTACTATGTAACTATCGTATTTACTATGGCAGCAGTGCCAGACACAGGAACAGTAGAGTTTACTCTAAACAGGATTAGATAAATGGCGACCAACGGATTCTTAAACAATACTCAATTAGATTTTGCATCATATAAACAAAGTCTAAAAACATATTTAAGTCAACAAACTCAATTTAGAGATTATGACTTTGAAGGTTCTAACTTGTCAGTCTTGCTAGACTTACTTGCATATAACACATATCACAACGCCATGTATCTAAACATGATTGGCAGTGAGATGTTCTTAGATACCGCGCAGCTTCGCGAATCAATTATCTCGCATGCGAAAGAATTAAACTATACTCCACGTTCAAGATCTGCTTCTAGAATAGAAGTAGACATTGTTGCTTCCGTAAATAATAGCGTGTCGCCAGATACAATAACACTTCCGAATAATTATAGAATTAGTGGTACTGCGAACAACGGGTTAGTCTATAATTTTTATACTAAAGAACCTGTAATATTGGAATCATCTAACAGTTATAGTGTTTCTAATGTTTTCTTTTACGAAGGTTCTTTGAAAACAGAAGCATTCTTAGTATCTTCTGCCAACGCACAATTTGTAATTAATTCTAGCAATGTTGATACTAGCACAGTTTCTGTAACAGTTCAAAAATCATCAACAGAAGCAGTATTTACAACATGGAATAGAAGCGAAGAACTATTTAATCTAAATGCAAATAGCGAAGTATTCTTTGTTCAGGGATACAGAGATTTTCAGTATTCGATTACATTTGGCAATGGTGTCGTTGGTAAACAGCTAACACCAGGAAACATATTGCTTGTAAGCTACATAGAAACTAATGGCGTGGATGCTAATTACACCTCGACATTTTCTACTGTAGAATCTGTAGATATTTTCCCAGCTAATACATTTTCGCTAGTGTATTCTGGTTCTTCTTATGGCGGAGCATATGCTGAAGATAATGATTCTATTCGTTATAATGCGATTCGTGGATTTACTAATCAAAATCGCGCTATTACTGCAGAAGATACAATATCATTGCTTAAAGCTAATTTCCCGTCTATTGAAACTGTAGTCGCGTATGGCGGAGAAGAAGCCACACCAAAACGCTATGGTAAAATTGTTATCTCGGCGAAACCAGTTGGATCAGAATTATTATCAGAATCTCTAAAGAACGAGATAGTCGATTTTCTATCTGATAAAACATCATTATCCGTAGAACCACTAATTGTAAATCCAGAGTATTTTTATCTTGATATTGCCTCTCGCGTCAAATACAACATAAATCAAACCACAAAAACTTATTCTCAGTTAGTATCAAATGTTGTGACTGCAATTACAGCGTTTAATACCAGTTATCTTTCTGATTTCGGTTCGGATTTAAGATTTTCTAAACTTTCTGCTGCAATCGATGCCGCTGATGTTTCGATCATTTCTAATGATACACAAGTTAGAATTAGCAAAAGAATTACACCATCTCCTGGCGTAAGTTATTCAGAAACATGGAGTTTTGAAAATCAACTACATAGTGAAAATGTCAGATATGTTTTACCAATTGGTCACGAACCAATCGTATCTTCGAGCGCGTTCGTTTATGATGGTTATACTGCGTATCTACAAGATAATGGTAATGGAGTTTTGCAAGTTTATACTACGATAAATGGTTTGTCAACGATTCTTGCAACAGTTGGATCAGTAAACTATGATACAGGTGTTATTTCTATAACAGGATTAAACGTAGATTCTTATTCAACAGATAGCATTAAGATTTATGCAAGAACAGAAAATGCTGATATAGATACTTTGACTAATAAAATTCTTCTTATTGATGCAGAAGATATTAGCGTTACAATGACTGGAATTAGAATCTAATGAAAGATATTGAGAAATTAATTTCTCCCTTAATCGAAAGTCAATTTCCTTCAGTTTATCGTGATGAGGGAGCGACGTTTGTTGCTTTCGTAAAAGCATATTTTGAATGGTTAGAACAAACTAATGGAGTTGCATATGATTCTCGCCGACTCCCAGAATATCGCGATATCGATACTACCTTAGATAAATTTGTAGACGAATTTAGAAAAAAATATATGCACGGTATCCCAAAAGATATTGCTGCAGATAAACGTCTACTACAAAAACACATTAAAGAATTATATTCTTCCAAAGGAACAGAGCGTGGTTTAGAACTGTTGTTCCGCATATTGTTTAATGAAGATATTAATGTTTATATTCCTGGAGCTGACGTACTTCGCGCTTCTGACGCGCAGTGGTTAGTTCCAAGATACTTAGAATTAGAATACAATGTAAATATCGGTTCGTATGTTGGTAAAACAATCACTGGTCGCATATCTGGTGCGACAGCATTCGTAGACGAATATAAAACATTTGTAACTGGTAACAAGCGCCACGATATTCTTTATATTACTGATATCGTAGGAACATTTGCTGCAAACGAAGAAATCATAAACACAGACGTTATAGATGATCTGGGTATTGAAGTCACATCTAGCCCAAGAGTACGTGGTTCTTTAATTGGCATTGATGTGCGCGGTAGTTCTACTGGATTTTCTCTTGGCGAAGTTGTTGATGTTTCTGGTGTCGGTGAAGATGGTCAAGCGATTGTAACGAGCCTTGAAAGTTTGCAGGGTGTTGTTAGTTTTGATATTATAAATGGCGGAACTGGTTTTACTTTGACAGCATCTGAAACAATTACACCATCAGGTAATGCGCCATCTATCGCTGCTTCTTTTAATATCGGTTCTCTAAGCAATACAAGTACAATTGATCTAACTTCTACACCAATTACTAATGCGCTTAGTATTCAAATTAATGCTCCAGCGCCAGCATATACTGCATTTTCAGCGAACGCAGCTGCCGATTGGCTGACTCCGTTTAATGGTATTTTTGTTCTAAACACCTATACATATGGCACAATTGCTACATTGACAGACATTAATCCTGGTAAAGGATATAATGCCAATGTTGCAGTATCTGTTGTTGATAATTTAATTTATCCACTTCGAATCTCTGATGGCGCTGGTGGATTTCTTGGCTATAACGCAAACATTGCTGGCTTTGCTGGTATCGGAGATGGCGCAGCCAAAACAGTTGCAATTTATAATTCTGGTTTTGGTTATACTAATAATACGACAGTTTCTTTAACTAGCGTTTCTAATTCTTCTCACGTTGCTACAGGAACAATTAATGCTGTCGGTCAAGGTAAAGGCGAAGGATACTTCAAATCTACTCGCGGTTTCCTAAACTCTGACAAGTATATTCACGACAATTATTATTACCAAGAATATTCCTACGAAGTTCAAGCTGTTACCGCATTTAACAAGTATTCTAGCATTCTTCGTGACTTGTGGCACCCAGCTGGTATGGAGAAATTTGGTAGAACATTAATTCAATCTGTTCCCGTTTCTCGCGGAACCACCCTAGAAGCTTTAATTGAATACCTAGACACTCAGTATCTAACCTCTACTTCTACAACTCTTACAACTTCTACTGGTATTACAACAAGCAGATTTACAGAAACTGTTGGCGCGACCACAATTGCGACAGAGTATCTCACCACATCTGCATACGGAACTTCGTTCATAACTAAGCGCGAAACTGCTATTGATACTACGTTTGAGACAGCCATATCGACCTCGACACTTACTGCGTTCTCAACGTTAATTACTACTGCAACTGCAATTGACACTGCTGTTGGAACAATCTTTTATACAAATACAACGTATACTGGCCAAGAAACCAGAGCAACTGCTACGACTAAGAGTACAGCTACAGTATATGATACCAATAGAACAACTACGTTTGCTACTGCGTATGCGACTGGCACATCTAAAACAACTACAACCAGCTATGCTACTTTAGCAGGTGTTTCTGCTACTAACTTCCAAACATCTGTTGTAACTAACTTTTTTACAACAACTGTATTTGATACAAGTATAACTGCAGATACAACATATGAAACATTTGCCAGCGCCAGCGGTTTTGTAAATCAGATTAGAGCCATAGAAGATGCTGAGTCAAAAGGATTTACGATAGAAGATTGTGAATTTCTTAACGACGCTCCTCCTGGTGTATGGACTTACTATTGTTCTAAAGAAATTACGATTTCTGAAATTACCAAAGTTGCAACATCTAAAAGCACAGGTATCAACTCAAGTTATTCTACCACATATGATACCGTTTTCAATACAAGTGGTGGAACTCTGGTCAATACAACAATTGACACGACCACGAAATACAATACTGATACTACAATTGATACAACTCGTACTACGAAGTTTAATACCAGTCTGTCCACAACAACAACGTACGACACAAATACGTTAGTAGATACAGCCATAACAATTGATACTCTACCAGTAACTGCTATTGTTACCAGCTACTTTACGAATACGACTACCACGTTCAATACGACGACAGTATTCCAAACATCTTCTGTGTTTAACACAACAACTTCATATCAGACAGACTCTGGAGCAGGTACACTAATTAATACCTCTAAGACCACAGCGACTGATATTTTAACGAATACTAGTAAAGCAACATCAACGGACAGATCCACTAGAACTTCTGGCGTAACAACAACTGTATTCTTAACAGCATACGCGACTGCTGTTGCTACTACAACTGCGTATGTAACTTCAACGACCACCAAATATGATACAACCTACAGTACCATATCTGGAACTGGTATTGGTTCAACAACATTCGAAACCAGCAAAGTAACAGCAACTGCTCCTGATACAACTAAAAATACTGAAAAGTTTACTGCTACTGTTTACATGACAAATAGATTAACTACTATTGACACTATAAAAATGTCAGGCGGTACATATTATGAAACCAGTATATTGACGGAATTCGCGACGTATTACAATACCAAGTTTAAGGATACTACCCGCGATACAACGTTGAATACGGATGTTACTACAGATGTTACTACCTTAACAAATAAACAAACAAATATTACGACCAAATATGTAACTTCTAAAACACGTAATATTCAAACATATTTTACAACTGGCGAAGTACTAACCACAGTTGTAACTTCTTATGCAACTGATAAAGATACTTCTAAGTCGACGGATACATTTAAACAAACTGCGCTTAGTACAAAATATTCAACTGCAGTTGCAACGGAAACAGGTACTTCGAAGTCTACAGACGCTACAACTGAATACTTGGTTGATACAAATTATAGAACTGCCAAGTACACCGATTCAGCATTCGCCACTAATTTCTTAACAGCGACTGCGTTGTATACTTCTACAACGATTGACACTAACAAAGCAACTCAAACGTCAAAATCTACTGCATATGGTACTGGTAAAACGACCACGACTGCATACGATACAACAACGACATTTGTCACTGCAACAAGTAAATCTACGTCATCAGTTTTTGACACTATAACTGCATACGCTACATCGACTAATAGATCTACAACAAGTACATTTAATACGACGACAGCATATGCAACAGCTACCAGTAAATCTACGACTTCGGTATTTAACACTACTACCGTATTTGATACAGCAATCGCGACTTCAACAGTGTTTAATACTGACACAGTAATTAACACCGATACGCTTTTATTTACTGATACAAATCGTTCTACTAAGCGTCTAACTAACTCGGTTTACGATACCTCGACAGCGTATGCCACGACAACTTCTTATACTACGAAATATGACACGTTGTTTGATACATTTTTTAGCACCGATACTTCAAAGATCACCGAACGCGATACCTCTACAAGTAGAGAAACTTCTGGTTCGACAGCAACTAGCAGGATAACTGTCACTGGTTCTGGATTCTTAACATCAACAACATTTAACACGACTTTTGATACTGCTTATCAGACTATTTTCTCAACACAAACTTCTGCGTTGACAGCAACTAGTAAGTCAACTGACACTGTCGGTGCGACTTCTAAAGCAACAGCAACTTCAAAATCAACGACCACGTTGTTTAATACATCTACAATATACGGAACAACTGTAGGAACTGATACTACTGTTAATACGACAAAAGCTACAAGCACAAATATTCTAACAAGCAAAGCAACCGACACATCTAAAGAAACTTCAAAATCTACTGATACTACGATCTCTACTGTATTTGATACAACAACGACGTATTTGACTCAGATCGGTACTAACAGATTTACTAGTACGTCAAAAAGCACAACGACTGCATTTAATACAGCTTATGCGACTACAACTGCATATGATACAACTACGACTTTCATAACTGTGTTTGACACTACTACAACGTTTAATACTACAACAACGTTTAATACTGCGTATGCTACAACGACGGCATTTAATACAACGTATGCGACATCAACCGTGTTTAACACGACTGGCGCTACAAGCAAAACCACAGATACCAGCAGATCGACCGTGTTTGGTACAACTACGGTATTTAATACATTGTATGCGACATCAACTGTGTTTAACACGACTGGCGCTACAAGCAAAACCACAGATACGAGTAGATCTACAATATTCGGTACAACCACAACGTTTAATACGTTGTATGCTACAACCACAACTTTTATTACAGCATTTGCTACGACGTCGATATTCAATACTTCGTATGCTACGACAACTAATTTTGATACCACACAAGGTACATCAAAAGCAACAGATACATCTAGAACTACTACGTTTGATACAACTGGTTCTACAAGTAAATCCACTGACACCAGCCAATCGACAGTATTTAATACCAATAATAGCACGTCTAGAGCAACAGGAACTTCTGGAGGCACAACGACTGCGTTTAATACCACGACAGCGTTTGTAACAACATTTGATACTTCTCAAGGAACTTCAAGAGTAACCGAGACTTCGCGTGGAACAACTACTGTGTTTGCTACAAGTACTGCGTTTGTTACAATATTTGCGACAACAGGTTCAACTTCTGCAGCAACAGCTACGTCAAAATCAACTTCGACTGTGTATGCAACATTTTATCTTACAGAATTCTTAGATGGTAAACAATCAGTTTTTGAAGAAACAAGTAGAGACACATCTGCATCTACATCAACTGTGTATAATACAACCACGATATTTAATACCTCGGGTGATACTTCACAAGGTACATCACGGAACACTGATACTTCTCGTGGAACTACAACTGGATTTGGCACCACGACCGCATTTAATACAGTGTTCGCAACTAGTGCGACGACTTCCAGAGCAACAGGAACTTCTGGAGGCACAACGACTGCGTTTGATACCACGACTACTTTTATAACTACATTTGATACTTCTAAAACAACTACGTTTAGTACAACAACAACATTCAGCACAGTATTTGGTACTTCTAGACCTACCACCTTTAGTACAACTACCGCTTATACGACTGCATTTAACACAAGCAAAGCTACTGATACAACTGTCAGCACTAGTAGGTCAACCGATACAACACAATCGACTTCTAAAGCTACTGATACAACTGTCAGCACTAGTAAGTCGACGGACACTAACAGAACTACGACATTCGGCACGACCACAGCGTTCAACACAACGTTTGACACTAACAAAGCAACAGATACAACCGTGTCAACTAGTAAGTCGACGGATACTTCAAGAGCTACAACGTTTGGTACAACAACTGCGTTTAATACAACGTTTGACACTAACAAAGCAACAGATACCATATTATTGACTTTGAAAGCTACTGATACAATAATTTCTACTTCTAAAGCTACGTCAACTTCTAAGGCGACAGAAACAGCAGCGTTTACTTCAAAAGCAACAGGTACCTCTAAGTCTACAGATACAGTAATTGGTACTTCTAAATCAACTACCAGCGTATTTGATACATCTACTGCGTTTGAAACAGCTTATGATACTAACAAAGCCACCGCGACCTCGCGCGCGACCGCATACGCAACGACAACTGGATTTGCCACAATATATGCAACGCTAACGACATATGTTAGTGTGTTTGACACAACGACTGCATTTAATACAGTTTATGCGACAGGTTCAACTTTTGATACTTCGGCTCTAACTGGAACAAGTAAATCAACTACTTCAGTGTTCGATACCACGACTGCGTTTAACACAACGTTTGCGACATCGACTGTGTTTGATACCACTACTGCGTTCCAAACGAATACTTCAAAAGATACAGCTATCTCGACAACTGGTTCTACTAGCAAATCGACTTTGACAGTCTTATCAACAAGTACTCAATTTAATACTTTGACTACATTTGCCACAGTCTATAACACTCAGTCACTTTTCTCTACTACTTTCTTGACAACGACGAGCAGAGGCACTACTTTTGAGACCACGAAGGGAACATCAAAAACTACGGACACAACAATAAACACTGCTACTATTGTTCAGACTGATTCTGTTTTCTCGACCGTTTATGCGACCGCTACTGTTTATGGAACAAGCACTGCATTTGCTACAGCGACCAGTATACTAACCGATACTAAGATTGCTACGAATATAGCGACTGCAACTTCTAAGTCGACCTCGACTGTATTCAATACAGATACTGCTATTGATACCGCTACAACCAAGTCCACCAGTACGGTGTTTGATACTGATACTACCAAAGTTACTGCAACTTCTACATCTACTTCTACAGTATTTAATACCGATACGACTAATTCTACTGCCACAAGTAAATCTACTTCATCAGTATTTGATACCACAGTTACAACTGCATTTAATACCGACACAAGTATTTCAACAACTTATGCTACGCAGACTAAGAGCCTAACCACCATCATAACAACATATGATACTGCTCTAAATACTACAGTTTCTACTAAAGTTGATACTTTAACAAGTAAAAATACAACGAAGAATACATCGTTCTATACAGATACGCTGTTTAATTTGACTGGAACTGTGTTGAACGCTACACAATATACAACGGCTCGTTCTACTGACCTTAGCACTCAGAAGTCTACATCAACCGCTATAAATACTTCGTCAGCCACTGCTTATGTAACAGTTGTTGACACCGATACGATTTTTGACACCGTCTATGACACGGTGGTAAATACCGAACCAACATAAGGTACATAAATGAGTAAGCTATTATCTAAATTCAAAAGGAATACCATAGACGAGTTTATCAATTCTGTTGATAATCAAAAAGTTTCTGCACTTACAATTAGTGCTGCTGGTACAGGTTATGTTAATACCGAAACTGTGAGTTTATTTGGCGGAACAACTTTTACAGTGACAACCGCTACTGGACCTGTAACAGATGTTACTTTAGTCACAAAAGGTGTTTATAACAATAATGTTCCTAATTCTGCTATCTACGCGTCTGGCGGAACTGGTACTGGTCTGCGAGTAAATGTATCTTTTGAAAATGAAAATAATTTTTACGTTTTTGTTGGTAAACAATCTGAATATCCAACGAGCGATGTTGCGGCTGAAGTAGAGTCAGAAACTGATTCCTTCTATAATGTTTGGAATGAAATGATGTTTGGTAAAAAACCAACATTTAAGCGCATGGTCCCAAAATACACATGGACCACTGCAACAGTCTATACTCAATATGATGACCAAGTTGAATTAAAAGATACTGACTTCTTTGTTATTACTGATACACGTGATGTGTTTAAATGTATTTCAAACAATGGTGGCGCGAATTCTACTGTAAAACCAACAAAGAGCGCGACTTATATTGGAACGCCATTTCAAACTGGTGACAATTATAAATGGTTGTACATGTATACTGTCGCTCAATCTGACAAACTAAAGTTTACAACAAACGAATATATTCCTGTAACACAGGACGCACTTGTTGCCAACGCTGCAGTAAATGGTGGAATATTTCACATAAATGTTGAAGATTCTGGCGTAGATTATCCAAACCATACTGGCACAATTACAACGACTGGCAGCGACAGCACAATAATTATTGCAAATACAGCTAACACAACATCAAATTATTATAAAGATAGCGCAATTGCTGTTACAAATACTAGCGGAAACACATTTGTTCGTAAGATCGGTACATCCAATACAGCATACGGTATTACCATTACTAGCTCATTCCCAGCTGGATTCTTATCAAATACTTGTACCTATTCTATTGGTCCATTGTTAACAATTACTTCTAGAACTGGTAGTAATGCTTCTGCATATGCTGTAATGAATTCCACGACTGGTGCGATCACTCGTGTTAATATGGCACAATATGGTACTGGTTACAAAGACGCTACTGTTACTGCAACTGCTGGAACCAATCTTGGAATTGGTGCTGAGTTGAGAGCAATTATCTCTCCAGATGGCGGTCACGGCAGTAATGTGTATGACGAATTATACTGCGATGCGCTTGGTGTGCATTGTTTGTTTGACGAATATAACTCAACAACGTTTAATACCGATGTGACTTATAGAACTGTTGGATTGTTAAAAAATCCAACATACGTAAACGGAACTTTATATGCTGCAAACACATTTAATCAATTATGCACTATAAATATAACAGGTTCTGGAACAGGAACTTATGCGAATGGTGAAGTAGTAACAGGTAGTATTTCTACCGCTTCTGGTCGTTATGCGTTTGCCAATTCTTCTGTGTTGGTATTAACTGGAGTTAATGGTACATTCCAGTCTGGCGAAGTTTTACAGGGCGCGAATGGCGCACAGAGAATCGCTTCTAGCGGAAACACTGCAGCAAACCTAGCTATCTATTCTGGTGACATATTATATGTCCAAAACATTCAAGAAGTTTCTCGTTCTACTTCAAATAAAGAACAAGTTAAATTAGTAATAAGATTCTAACGGAGCAAATTAATGTCAGCTGATATTGCAAATACAACACTAGCGTCGGCACCATACTATGACGACTTTGATGAAACAAAGAAGTTTCATAGAGTACTGTTTAGACCATCATTCCCAGTTCAGGCTAGAGAATTAACTCAGCTACAGAGTATTCTGCAGAATCAGATCGAACGATTCGGAGATGGTGTATTCAAGCAAGGTAGTATTATCAAAGGTTGTGCTCCAACCATAATTCCTGACGCTGTGTATGTTGCTGTTCCTGATGCCAATTCTACATTTACTGCTGCGAACACCTCTTATGTTGGCGCTATTTTGTATGGCGCTAATTCTGGCGTTCAAGCTAGAATTCTAAAAGGACAAGACGGATTCTCTGCTTCTCCTTCGACGAATCCATCCAAATTTTTTGTAAAATATACTTCAACTGGTAAGAATGGTGTTACTGGTTTCCAAGAAGGCGAAACAATAACTGTTTACGGCGAAGATAAATCTTTTCTTGCAACATCAATTGTAACAGTTGCCAATGCCACTAATTTTACTGTTAATAGTCGCGTTAGAGGTGAAACATCAGACGCTCGTGGTCTAATTACAGCTGTAGTTGCCAATAGTAGCGTAAATGAAATTACTATCACCAACGTAAGAAAAGATTTCTTGGTTGGCGAAACAATTCAGTTGTTATCTAATACTTTAGTAAATACAGCAATATCTGACTTAGAACTTAATTTTAACAATACTCTAATAAGCACCACTGTTTTGACAACTCCAGGCGACCAACGCTATACTGCTGTTGGTAATGCTTATGCTTTAAGTGTTTCAGAAGGTATCGTATATCAAAAAGGTTTCTTCGTAAAAACCGACACACAATTACTAATTCTAAATGATTCTGCAGGTGGTGCTTCTGCTGCTAATGGTATTATCGTTGGTATGGAAACTACTGAAACTATTGTTGATGAATTTGCTGATTCTTCATTATACGATAATTCTGCAGATTTGAATAATGATGCAGCTCCTGGTGCGCATCGATTAAAATTACAAACTAATTTTGTTTCTTATGCAAAAACCGCGCTTCCTAATACTGAAGTGTTCTTTGCTGTGGCTGAGTTTGGTCAAAATAATATTCTAAAGTGGAACAACACTGCACTTGGTGGTGCAGTTGGTCAAGAAATAGCTCAGCGTACTTATGACGAGTCGGGTCACTATACATTAAAAGACTTTAGTATTACATCTAAACCATCTGCTAATACTCAAGAATTCTACTATGACATCGGTGCTGGTAAAGCATATGTTCGTGGTAATGCTGTTGACTTTAAGTCAAACCAACTATTGACTTCGCGTCGTGGTGTTGACACTGAATCTCCAGTACAACAAATCGTTTCAATGAATTATGGTAGTTACATTAATGTCGAAGAATTGCGCGGATATTTCCCAGCCGATGAGTCGGCAGATGTAAATCTATATGATTCATTCCAGAATGCTATTACTGCCAGCAAAAATTCAAGTAGTTCTGCTACTGGTACTGCTATTGGTACAGCTAATATTCGTAATTTGGTTTATGATACTGATAGCGCAGATAAAGGTGCTCCACTAGCACAATACAAAATGTATCTATTTAATGTCAAGATGAACGAAAATCAAAACTTTAATAAAGTTCGTTCTATCGTTTATCAAGGCACTGCTAATGCGTTTGCTGACGTTGCTGTTTCGCAACTCGCTAACTCTGTTTACACTGCTACTATTTCTGCTAATGGTGGTGGCTATGCGAATGGTGAAACTATCACCATTAATGGTGGTCTTGGTGAATCTGCGACTGCACTTATAACGGTAAACAATGCATCAGGCAATGTCACTTCTATTTCTTTAATTCAGGGTGGTAAATATACTGCCAATCCAACATTGACTGGCGCTGCTGTTACAGGTGGTTCAGGTACAGGCTTAACTGTAAACTTAACTATCGACGGCTATGTCGATCCTAAGTTAGAAGCTACTGACTACACAGCTCTCGTATTTGGTTTAACAAATCGTGCTGTTAGAGATCTTAAAGACGCATCAAATAATTCTAATACTGAGTTCTACTATAATGTTTCTGCCAATGCTTCTCTAGCAAACAACGGTACTACAACTATTAGCTTAACCGACGGTGGTTCGTTCTTTGGCTTCTCAGATAACACCGATTTTTCTGAAGAAAAAGTAGATATTATTTTGACTGGTGCAGCTCTAACAACTGTAGATCTTGATGGTACTGTTTCTGTTGCCAACTCTACAACCACTACGATTACTGGAACTAGCACATTCTTCCAACGTGATTTTGTTGTAGGTGAGAAGATTACAGTGGCAGGAAATACTGCAGTAATCGTAAACTCGATCGTAAGCAATACTACGATGACAACAAGAACTGCTCACGGTGCAGCTGCTGTAGCAAATACCTATGCTCGTTTCCACGAGAAAGGTTCTATTATTAGTTTGGCTACAAGCAACAGAACAATTACACTAAACTCAACTCTACAAAGTTTAACTGTTGATCTTGGACCTGACTTTACTGCTTCTGGCGCAACAGCTATTAAAGTTAATGCTTATGCTAGAAAATCTAATGCCAAACCAATAGCTAAAGAAGTTAAGCGCAATCAGTTAGTTCGTTTTTACAATGGATCCCTAACTGGTACTATTAGCAGTTCTGGAACAACAGTGACTGGTGCTTCTGGAACTACATTTAGCACTGACTTTAAGATTGGAAACTATATCCGCGCAAACGGAGAAACAAGAAAAATTGCTTCTACTCCAGGATCGGCTTCTTCATTAGTTGTTGATACTGCGTTCTCAACAAATCTATCAGGCGCGACCTATGAGATCGTGCATCCATATGGTTTCAACTTAGGTGTTCCTGACGTATTTAAGATTAATGCGATTCGTGAAACTGCTGACGCAGTATCAGATAGCCCACAAGCATTTTCGGATATCAAACAATACTTTACATATGATTTTGGTCAGCGTGATACGCACTATGACCACGCAGTTCTATATCCTAAGTCTACTGCTAATCTTTCAAACTCGTATCTAATCGTTGACTTTGATTGTTTTGCTGCTAATGCTACTCTTGGTAAAGGCTTTTTCTCAGTAGAATCTTATAACGTAAATGACGCCATCGGCGCAAATACTTCGCAGTATGTAAAAACTTGGGAGATTCCTTCCTACTATTCAGCTACTCGCGACCGTCGTTTTGATTTGCGCGACTCTATTGACTTCCGTCCATATAGATCCAACACAGCGAACTTAACTTCAAATGCTTCTGCCACAACAATTAATCCTTCGCCAGGAACAATATTTAATCCTGCTACCACAGATTACAATCCATATCCTGGTCAGAACTTTGAATGTAATTTAACTTATTATCTGCCTCGTCGTGATGCTGTTGTTCTAACTTCTAAAGGCAATTTTGAGATTGTAGAGGGTGACTCTGCTATTCAGCCAAGAACTCCTAATGCAGAATCTGATGATCAAATGGTAATTGCTACTTCTTATATCCCACCATATCCATCATTAACTGTTGCTGAATCTCAATATGTAATGAATGTTCCATATACTATGAACATTTCGCCTATTTCTAATAGACGTTATAGAATGAAAGATATTGGTGCACTTGACCAGCGCGTTTCTTCGTTAGAATATTACACAACTCTAACTCGCTTAGAACAAAAAGCAACTCAGCTGAATATTCCAGACGAAAATGGTGTGGATAGATTTAAGAACGGTTTCTTTGTAGATCCTCTTGATAATCAAAACTTATCAAGATTTAATGACTACGAACATACTGTTGTTATCGATCAAACGGAAGGTGTTGCGCGTCCACCTGTATCAGTAGAAACAGTTTCTATTGAAGTAAACAATGCAAATAGCACATCTACTTCGGTAATTAGAAATACCGCAAACAATATCAGTTATAGCAAAAACTTCATAACTGTTGGATATGATGCAAATACTAAGTTCGCATCTCAAGAATATTCTACACGAGAGATATTAATCGATCCTGATGATAAGTATCAAAATGGTAGCGTAGAATTAGATAAAGATAGATTCGCTGATATTGAACAATCAATCGCATATCCGAAAACATTAAGTGCTAACGAATTAACAAACTACAACAATAGTTATGTTTTCCCAGCCACCAGAACTATTAAATTAATTGCGCGTGGATTAAAACCATTTACTCGTCACTATATTAGTGTTGATAATGTAGACTATTCTGCGGCTGCGATTCCAGGCGATATCGGATTTGGTGTGCAGAAAATTGCAGCGAATGTTGTAGTTGATGGTGTTCAGGGCGAAGAACTATATTCAGATTCAACTGGTGTATTATATGCTATCGCCACGATTCCTGGAAATCTAACGCTAGGAAATCATGTGTTATCTGTAACTAATGCTGTTGCGCCTTCTGTCTCAGACTCTATCTCAAGCGGAGCATTCGTGGTTGCGTTAGTTGAACAAGTATCTGAGCCACCAGTTGTTGAACCACCTCTAGTTCCAAAAACTCCTTTAATTGTTGCTGACTTTGATTATGTTGGTAATTTAGTCGCACAAGAAGGAACTAATCAAATTCTTTCTTTTATTGATAGAACAAATCGTGGTGTAGTTGTTCCTGAAGGATCTGAGATTGAGAGACCATCATCTTGGGAATGGACTTTTGTTCAATGTTCAACTGGTTGTGTTGAGTCGAGTATTGCTACTTCTATCGACCAAAATCCAGAAAATATTACATTTACCTATCCAACTATGATAGAAACAGTTTATGTTAAGCTAAAAGTTACAGGTATACATGGTACAGTTTCTGAAGTTGTCAAACCAATACAATTAACAAAATATGAAGAAAAGAGCGATTTAAAATTATCTGTCTATTATCATGTTCCTGGTAATAACAATAATTACTATATGTCAAGCGGTTCTACTGCCAAAGTTGTTAAAAATATTACTCTAGATTTTAGAGCAACAATGACAAAAAATAGGGTCTCTGGTGGTTATGTTACTATTGCAATCGTAGGAAATCAAAGCGGAAGCCTATCAGGAACTAACTTTACAGCTACAAATATAGGAAGCACTGCATCAATTCAAACTAATTCTGCAATTGGACCACTTGCTAATGCTGATAGAATAGTTGGAATTCGATGGACTAATCCATCAAGCACAACACTAACAATTACAGCAACATATTATACTTCTGCTGGTGTTGTGGTAGAATCCGTGCAAAAAACAATTAGCTTTAATAATACTGGTTCTCTTGCTCCCTGCAAGCCATGCGATCCTGCGCAATTATTTACACCTACTATTGTACAAAATCCTATTAGTGTTTCTACAGGTGTAAGTAATAGCGGTGTCACTTATGTGAGTGCTGATGCTATATTATTTACAGACACTGCCCGACCACCGTTAAATTAAGGAGTTATGAATGCCAACCGCAACAAACAATTCATTAAAATTTCTAGCACAAGCATTTTCTATTGCTAGTCCTGGTGAAGCCACAGGCATTTATGCTACTAAACTAGATTTATTCTTTAAGAAAAAAGGTTCTACGAGTGTAAAAGTTTTTATGCTAGAAATGAAAGATGGTCTTCCAGATAGAAATGCTATACTAGCTGGTTCAACTGTTACTCTGGAAGCTGATTCTATTCAAGTATCTAATACTGGTGCAACTGCGACAACCTTTGAATTTCCAGTTCCAGTATTTCTAGATGCTTCTAAAAGTTATTGTTTTGCGATACAAGCTCCAAGCTCAGATTTTTCTGTTTGGGGAGCAACACAAGGAGAGCGTGATTTAATTACTGATACACTTGTTAATATTAATCCTCTCGTCGAAAAAGCATTTTATTCAGAGCCGAACTCTGAGTATTCTGAGTTATTGAATCAAGACATTAAGTTTGTGTTATATCGTGCAAAATTTGAGGTCAGTTCTCAAGGAACTGTTACTCTAAGAAATAAAGAGAATCTAGAATACCTAGTTGTTAAAGATATTTCTAGAATTCAAAATCTAATCCCTTATAGCAGCGATTCCATAGGCACATTTGGTGAAGATTATTCAGAAAAAGCAAAGTTTGTTGATATGTTTAGATTAAATGACAGTGCTGATGAAAAGTATGTTATTTTAGTAAACACAAACTCAGGAAATACTTTTACTGTAGCAGAACAAATTCAATTGTACCGCGAAATGATTATAGACGGCGCAACGCAGCGCGTTGTTCTATTAAATGGCGAAATTGAATCTATTAATAACTACGAGTATCATTCAATTATTCCTAGATTAGATCTAGAAAATAAACCAACCGCATCACTTTCTTTGCAGGTTAGTGGAACATATGCAGAGGGTTCTTCTTATACTGAAGATCCGAACTATTTTAATATAAATGATTCACAAGAAAAAATTCTTGCTGATAAATCAAGATATCTTTTAAGTTATAGTAATGAAAATACTATTTTGGCTTCAAATTCTTCGTTACAATTGCAAGCAATTTTAACTGCTACTAATGAGTATATTGCGCCAGTTATTAAATTAGATAGTTCTCAGTTAGTTTTGGTTACAAACCACATTAATGCAAATACTTCTGGAGAGACAGGAAGAGACGGCGCAGCTGTTGCGAAGTACGTTTCTCGCATCGTTAGTTTGGCTGACGGTCAAGACGCAGAAGATATTAAAGTTTATGTCGACGCATATAAGCCGAAAAATACTGGTATGATAGTATATGGAAAGTTTCAGGCTTCTGAAGATTTTACTGACTTCGATAATCTACCATGGATTGAGCTGACTCAAATAACACCATTGGGTGTTTATTCGGATCCAAAAAATTTGAATGATTTCCGTGAATTTGAATTCCAGATTCCAGAAGAATATAAAAATAACGAAGGATATTTCTCTTATACAGCTGCGTTACCAGCTGTTGGTGACTTTGTTCGTTTCAAAAAATACAGTATTAAAGTTGTATTAACTGCTGATGCTGGTTATGAATATAACCCACCTAGAATTACTGACTTACGAGTTATTGCATTACAAAAATGAACCAGTACATAAAAATTGAAGATACTCCTGATTTAGTAAAAGATACAAATTCTGGAGCATTACTAAATACTAACGTACAAGCTCTTGAGGCATATCGCAAAAGACGCGAGAAGTTTAGTAAGGTTGATGAGTTAGAAAACAAAGTTGTTTCATTAGAACAAAACATAAATGAGTTAAAATCGCTAATTATAGCGGTTCTGGCGGAGAGAAAATAAATGGCAATTTCATTCACAAACGTCGCGACTACAGACAATTTTTCGACTTGGCTGACAAGAACCAACCAAATCGCGAATGCGTTCGTTCAGGTCGTTACGGTAGAATCAAATACTGCTTCTGGTAATGCAGCAGTTAGTGGCTACTTCGTGGCTAACGGTTTCGTCGGAAACAACATTACTGTGACTGGTTCAGCTGGCGGAAACTTAACTGTTTCTTCTGCTAACTTAGTAATTGCTTCAAACTCTATTTTGTCTGCTGTCGGTTCGCTCGCTGTTAAGGGTGCGATGACTATTGACACTCTAAGCAGTGTCAATACTGGTACTGCGGCAAACGCTACACATTATCTATTGGCTGCTAATAGCGCCAACGGTAGTAGCTGGTACTATGCAGCTGTTCCAACTTCCTTCTCAGGAAACTCTAACTTTGACTCAGGAACTTTGTTTGTTGATTCAGTAAACAACAGAGTCGGTGTAAACAATACAACTCCTGATGCTGCTTTGACTGTAACTGGTACTGCTAATATTTCTGGTAACGTTGCTATCGGTGGCGGTCTAATAACCAGCACAAATAACGCTTTCCAAGCTAACGCTACATTCTCTGATAGAATTACCGTATCTAATTTTGCTACATTCTCAAATAGCATCACAGTTACAAACACCGCAACTTTCTCAAATACAATTACTGTTTCTGGTAATGTTATTTTCGGAACCACGAGAATCACTGCTAATGGTGGTGTTGGTACTGCTGGTCAAGTTCTAACTTCTGGCGCAGGGACTGGAAATGTGTATTGGTCTAGCGCAGCTGCTGGTACTATAACAAACATTGCTTCTGGCGACGGTTTAACTGGCGGACCAATTACTTCAACTGGTACTTTATCAGTTCTAGCAGGCTCTGGTATTATTGCTAACTCTAGTGGTTTATTTGTAAATGCGACTGCTATTGCGGTTGGTACTTTACCGATCACTCGTGGTGGTACGGGAACTTCTACTGCAACTGGTACTGGTTCAGTAGTTCTTTCTGCTTCTCCTTCGTTTACTGGTTCGATTAATGCGCAAACTCTAAACGTTGGTAACACTAACATCTCTGGTAATCTAAATCTTGATGGATATGCAAATATCGTATCTACTGCTAACGTCGGTGGTGCTGTAAATCTAAGAAGCACACTTGCTGTTAATGGTGCGGTAACAATTGTTAATACCATGGCGGTTGGTAATACAACTTTAACTGGAACACTTAGCGTTTCTGGTAATGTCGCAACTGGTAATGTTGTTACAACTGGTAATAACACAACGACTGGTACGCTAACAATTGCTAATGGAATTGTATTAACTTCTAATTCTTCTGTTATTGGTATGGAAGAATCGTTGACTGTTGCGCTTTCAGATGAAACTACTAGTATTACAACTGGTGTTGCAAAAATAACATTAAGAGCGCCTTATGCTTGGACTCTAACAAGAATACCTCGCGCTTCTTTATCTTCTGCTTCTGTATCTGGAATCCCGACTGTTGATATTAACGTCAACGGAAATTCTATATTAAGCACTAAACTCACCATCGACGAAAACGAAAAGACCAGCACTACTGCAGCTACTGCAGCTGCGCTTTCTTCTACTAGCATTGCCGACGATGCTGAAATTACAATGGACGTCGATGTTGCTGGATCTGCCGCAAAAGGGCTAAAAGTAACTCTGTATTACAAACGAGCTTGACATGGGTGGTTTTTTACTCAATTCGTACATAGTTAGAATTGCTACGAACGAGGAGTCTCGAGATACAACCACAGCATATAATACAGATTTAATTACATTTTATGTAAGCGGGTTTGATACGTCAACATCAACAAATAATCAAACAAGCAAAACAACTACATTTAATACAACATTTAATACAACGTTTGAAACCTCAAACGAAGGTTCTACAACTACAACATACGATACATTCTATATTACAGCATTCTTAGATGGTGCCCAAGAACAGTATCAAGAAACATCCAAATCAGTAAGTAGAAGCACTTTAAGTGGAACTTCAAGATTAACTGGTACTGTCTCAGAAACAAACACAATAACAGACACTAGTAAAATTACTTCTAAAAATACAGACACTACTACTACAACATTATTTAATACAATTACTGTGTTTGCTTCAACGTATGATACTAGTAGATCTACAAATACCTCTAGAAATACAAATACTGCATACACCACAGTGTTTGATACTTCGACCGCGTTTGCTACTAACACAGCATATTTGACGGTATTTAATACAGTATTTCCAACCTCGAATGAAGTTTCTACGACAACTTTGTATGACACCATTTATATTACAGCATTCTTAGATGGTGCCCAAGAAATCTATCAAGAAACATCCAAATCAGCAAGTAGAAGCACCTTGAGCGGAACTTCAAAAAATACAGCTACTAGCAGAACAACATTGTTTGACACAAATACTGTATATGGCACAACAACAACATTTACAACTTATGCCGATACTCTAACTATATTTAATACAAATTTTGCGGTTTCCACAACTACCACGTATGATACGGTTTATGTTACAGCATTCTTAGATGGCAAGCAAGAAATCTATCAAGACACATCAACAGAAGTCAGTAGAAGTACAGGAACAGGTTCAAGTTTATCGACAAGCGCATCAACATTAACAGAAAAAGATACTTCTAGGTCTACAGATACTTCTAAGTCGACGGATACATCCAGAACAACCATATTTGATACAGCTACAGTGTATGCTACAACATATGATACTAATAGATCTACTAGTAGTTCTACAAGCAAAACAACAGATACAAGCCAATTAACTGCTACTTCGGTGGCCACTATAAAGTCCACCAGTACAGTATTTGACACAACAACCGCATTTCAAACATCGAATGAATTTTCTACGACAACTTTGTATAACAGCGTTTATATTACAGTATTCTTAGATGCTGGCCAAGAAGAATCTCGAGAAACATTCAAATCAGCAAGTAGAAGCACCCTAACTGGTACTTCAAAATCAACTGGTACTTCTGGGTTGACCTTGACGAGCACTTCAACCACATATTCTACATTGTTCGGTACTTCCACTGTTTTTAGCACGTTATTTAATACAACTACGGTGTTTGCTACGAAATTCGATACAAGCAAATCAACCACAAACTCCACTTCAAAAACAACAACGTACAATACATCGTATGATACTATTTTTGCAACTGGAGCTAGTTTATCTAAATCAACAATACGCGGAACATCAAAAACAACGAGCACGCTTTACAACACCATCGTTGGAACTATTGTTACAACAGAAATCGATGGCGACACGCAACAATATACTAGCGAACTTCAATAAGGCTTACTTATGGCAACCAAATTAAATCTATTCATTGACCAAGGCGCTGACTTCTCTACGACTATTGAAGTAGCAGACGAGGCAGGAGCACCACTAAATCTAACGACTTACACAGGTCGTTCGCAGATGCGCAAGCACTATACTTCTACAACCTATAATTCATTTAATGTAACAGGCAATGCCAGTGGTGTAATTACTATTTCTATGAATGCTGCTACAAGCGCAAATATTGCTAGTGGTCGTTATGTATGGGATCTAGAATTAGTTTCCTCAGGCAATGTCGTCTCAAGAATTGTTGAAGGCATTGTTACTATTAACCCTGAAGTTACGAGATAACTAAATATGACTATAACAGTCAAAACAAGTAATCGAACTGCTCTTAGTCTAAAGGTTGTTGAGACAAGCGGTTTAATTAAACCATCTTTTCAGGCTGACGCTGTTAGTGTTACTTCTGCAGCTGCGAGATTAGATTCATTGGTAGATGTGGTGGAGAGAACTCCTGCAAACAATTCCACGTTAGTTTATTATTCTGCGAACGACACTTACGTTGTCGAACAATTAAACTTAGACGGAGGTTCATTCTAAAATGGCCAATAAAATTCAAATTAAACGCAGTACTACCAACGCAGCACCAACAGGTCTTGCTAATGGTGAACTTGCGTATACCTCGAATGGTGAAATACTATTCTTGGGTCACCCAGATGGTTCTACTGGTAGCATCGCTATCGGTGGTCGTCGTGTTCCTGGTACTCTAACTGCTAACCAAGCTCTTGTTGCCAACGCCACAAGCGGTATTGATAAAGTAATCGTCGCTAACTTAGTTCCAACAGCCATCTATGCCAATGGTTCGACTGGTTCTGCTGGCCAAGTTCTTGCTTCTAACGGTACAGTGGCTTACTGGTTGACTCCAGATGTTTCAACCACATATGATTTGCTTGTTGTTGCCAATACTGAAGCTAACGCTGGTCGCGTACGACTAGATCCTTCTTCTGGCGCAAACGATGACGTATTATTCGTTGGTGCCAACGGTGTTACTGTTTCTTCTAACTCTACCGCAATTTTAATTACTGGTACATCTGGTGATATTACTGCAGTAACATCTGGTGACGGTTTAACTGGTGGTGGTACTTCCGGTGACGTAACACTTAACGTTGGTGCTGGTGCAGGTATCTCGGTAGCTGCTGACGCTGTTGCTGTTAATGCTAACAACGGTATTATTGCTAACTCTAGCGGTGTATTCGCTGATGCTGCCAATGGTATTTCAGTTGATGCTTCTGGTATTAACGTCCTTCGTGGTGACGGTACTCTTACTGTAAACGCAACTGGTGTTTATGTTAATACTGCCAATCTATCTGTTGCTACTTCTCAATTATCTGGTGATGTAGCTCTTGGTTCGGGAACTTCTGGTAACTATGTTGCCACTATTACTGCTGGTGCTGGTATTTCTGGTTCTTCTTCATCTGAGGGCGGCACTCCAACAATCGCTGTTGTAGCAAATAACGGTATCGTAGCTAACTCATCTGGTACTTTCGTAAATGCTGGTGACGGTCTTGTTGCTAATGCAACTGGTGTTCATGTTGTTGCTGCCAATGGTATTTCGGTTGCTGCTGACTCAGTTGGTGTAACTACTGGTTCAACTTTAACTGTAAATGCAACAGGTATTCACGTCAACAGTACTCTATCGCTTACTGATTTGACTCTATCTGGTAACTTGGATATCAATGGTACGCTAACAACTGTTGATACTACAAACTTATCTGTAACTGATTCTATTATTTCGCTGGCTCGTGGTCAAACTACTGCAAGCACACTTGACATCGGTTTCTATGGTACATTCGGTAATGCAACTACTACGTCGTATTCTGGTCTATTCCGCGACGCTACTGACAATGTCTATAAACTATTCTCTGGCGCAATTCCAGAACCGACCACAACAGTTGATACTGCGAACGCAAACTTTGCACTTGCAAATCTAAGCATCAACAGCTTAACGCTAACTAGTGCGTTGGCAGCCATATATGGTGGTACAGGTCAATCAACTTATGCAGCTGGCGACTTGCTAGTTGGTGGCGCTGGTAATACTCTAAACAAGTTGTCTTTGGGTACAGACGGTAAGGTTCTACAATCTAACGGTACTGCAGTTATCTATGCTGACCTAGATGGCGGTACATTCTAAAATAAAACGGAGTTATTATGAGTGAAGCAATATTTGTAAACGTGTATATTGAAAATATGAAAACGGCTCTTTTTGATGAGATTAGCAAACATCTAATCACCAAGAGCCAACTTGATGTAATGTCAAAACAATTAGAAGAATTGACTGCGAAGTTGCAAAAGCTGGAAGCTAAGAATAAGAAAGTCGCAGAATAACTTAAAGCCACCTTCGGGTGGCTTCTTTTTAGAGTATAAATAATCATATGGCTACTAACATTAAGAAAACATCTGTTGCTAATCGTGTCCCGAACACTTTCGTATTAAGTACGGATGGTGATATTGGCGTCAACACGCACGATGGTAAAATGTACATTTCAAATTCAAGCAATGTGTTTGAAGTTGGTGCCAACATTTCTGGAAATGTTACTATTGGTGGCAACGTATCGATTGGTAATGAAATTACTAGTGTTAGAGGAATTAGATTTGATATAGATAATCCTGTTGTGGATCCTTTTATTCCAACCCCGCAAGAAGGATTACTGACATGGAATCCAGCAGAACAATGTTTGGATATTCATCAAAACGAAACCACGCTTCAAGTTGGTTTAGAACACATGACATTAGTAAGAAATGAGACTGGTTTTGCTATACAACAAGGATCAGTTGTTGAATTTATTGGAGCAAATGGCGATGGTAATTATTTGTGTAGACCATTTACCGCAAATTCTTCGGCTGATACAAGGCATGTAATTGGCGTTTCTACAGAACTAATTGAAGATGGTTCTCTTGGTCGTGCAACTAAATTTGGTAAGGTTAGATTTTTAGATACCAGCGGTACACCATATGGACAAACTTGGGTAGTTGGTGATGAATTGTATGCTTCGCCTACTATTGCTGGTGGATTAACAAAACTAAAACCTTCTCCGCCAAATGCTGCTGTTATGATTGGAGTTGTAACTCAAGTTAGTTCGTCTAATGGTATCATAATTGTAAATACGCCAACTGTAGATAGATTGAGATATGGTTCTTTTACCAGTAATGCTACACAGAATGCTGCAAGTTCAAATACCGCAACACCAATAACCTACACAACAAACGAAGGTTCAGTTGGTCACTCTATTGTAACATATAATGGCGTCACAAATAGTGCGATTCAATGCGACCAGTCTGGTTTGTATAACTATCAATTTTCTTTACAGTTACAATCTAGTTCAGCTTCTAAAACTGATGTTTGGATTTGGTTTAGAAAAAATGGTACAAATATTGTTGATTCAGGTTCTGTAGTTTCTATTGAAAGTAATGGCGGCAAGGCAATAGCAGCATGGAATATTATTGTTTCTATGGATCTCGGCGATAAGTTTCAAATAATGTGGGCTACTGATGACCATACAAAAGTAAACGTACCAGCTTTTCCTATTGGTACATTTCATCCTTCTATTCCATCTGTAATTTTAACTGTAACACAAGCAACCGTATAAATAGACCTGAGTAAATACTCAGATAATCCGTCAGTAGATACTGACAAACGGAGATAGGCGAATGCCAAATAAAATTCAAATTAAACGAACTACTACCTCTGGCTTACTACCAAACGTAAGCAACTCATCTAACACCTCGTACATTGCCGCAGGTGAATTAGCAATCAACCTTACCGACAGGAAACTATTGTCTTCCAATGGTTCAGCGACATTTGAAATTGGCGCGAACCTTGCAAGTATGGTTGTCGGAACTGGCTTTACACAAACTAGTGGTAATGCAAACTTTGATAGCGGTGTTCTATTTGTTGATGGTACTAATAATAGAGTTGGTATTGGTACTACGAGTCCTGGTCAAACATTTACGGTAAATGGACCAGTATGGTTAAATCAGACTGCCGATTACGCTGGAACTAGTTCAAAAATTCAAATGTCTGCTGGTTCAAACACCGACAACATAATGATTCGCACTAATTCTCTATACCTATACAACTATGGAAATACAGGTGAGACTCTTCTACGTTTTGGTAATGGTTTCGAAACTTGGAATCTCGGTACAGGCGCTGGCGCTACCCCAGACTTCAAACTTTATGAGTTAAATGGAACATCTACAAGAATTATGGTTAAAGCTGGCGGAAACGTTGGTATTGGTACGACTTCGCCAGATGCCAAACTTGATGTTGTATCTACTGGGCTTGTGGGTCTGTTTGGGTCTGAAAGTGCGCTCAACGCTTATGTTGGATTTAAGTACAACAGCACAATACTCGGTTACATAGGTAATGGCGCTGGCGTCAGCGCAGGTTCTGGCGCTACTGATTTTGGTATCGGCTCTACTGGCGCAAGGGCATTGACATTCGGAACGAACGACACAGAACGTATGCGCTTAGACAGCGCAGGCAATCTTGGTATTGGCAACACAACTCCTAGTCATACTCTATCAGTAACAGGTACAACTAATTTAGGTGGTGTAGTAACAGCTACTGCAAATGTTATACTTGGTACAACTACTATATCTGCTAACGGCAGTGTTGGTACTGCAGGTCAAATTCTAACTTCTGGTGGTTCTGGTAATGTTTACTGGTCTACTGGTGGTGGAGGTGGATCTCCTGGCGGTGCTAATACACAAATACAGTTTAATGATGGTGGTTCGTTTGGTGGTGATGCAGGTCTGACTTATAACAAAACAACTGATGCACTAACAGTTGCTGGCGCACTTACTGTTAATGGCGCAGTCACTGTTCCAAATACTGCAGCACTCGGCAATACTACTGTGACTGGCTTCGCTAATGTATCTACAACAGCTACAATCGGAACTGGATTTACTTTAACCAGTGGTAATGCAAACTTTGACAGTGGTGTTCTATTTGTTGATGGCACTAATAATAGAGTTGGTGTAAATAATACCACTCCTGGTCATGCTCTATCAGTAACAGGCGCAACTAACTTAGGTGGATTTGTTAATGTTTCGTCTACTGTTGGAACTAATACATCGACTGAATCCGCGCTACGAATAGTTCCAGACACACAAGCTGGCGCACCAGTATGGCGTAATATTTTTAGAATATCAAGCTACTACAATGCTGGTGTTAACGGTCATGATTTTTTTATTAAAACAGATGATAACAATAGATTTAATTTAATTAGTGACTGGGGTAATGCGTTAAGATTGGGTGTTGTTAGTAATAGTGGAACCGTAGCTAATGCGGTTCCAACAACATTTTTATCATTAACAACAACTGCTGCTTCTTTTTCTGGATTGACTCTAGCAGCTGGTAATACTACGATAACTGGTTTCGCTAACGTAACAACAACAGCTACAATCGGAACTGGATTTACGCTAACGAGCGGTAATGCAAACTTTGACAGTGGTGTTTTATTCGTTGATGGAACAAACAACCGAGTTGGTATTGGTAACACAACTCCTGGTCACGCTTTATCAGTAACAGGTACAACTAACTTAGGTGGCGCAGTTACAGGCATCACTACACTTGCTGCTGGCAATACAACCATTACTGGCTTCGCTAATGTAACTTCTACAATTCAAGGTGGTGCTGGCTTAACCATTGCTGGCGCTGCTTCAGGTATTACAACTCTAGCAGCTGGTAATACTACGATAACTGGATTTGTTAACGCGACATCTTTGGCAGTAAGTGGCAGTAGCGTATTCCAGAGTAACTGGACAACTCGCTTTCAATCTAGCAGCGACTTTGTTGACGGTACATTAGTTTCTACTGATATTCCTGCGACGGCATCGAATGGTGATAGCTTTATTATCGAAATTACTGGTAAAAGTTATGATGGCTCTAATCCGCCTTTCAAAGCGGTTGCTCAAGGCTACCTTTATAACGACACTATTATTAATTTCTCAGGCATAAACTACGGTGGTAGTTTTTCGTCTTACATCCGTGTGTTTCAAGATGGTGGCGTTCTTAAGTTCTGGTGGCCACGCATTAGCTATTGGAATTCATTTAATGTCAATGTTATGAGTATGGATGCTCCTTCGAACAGTACTATCACCCGCAATCGCGTTACATCGATTACCAACAGCACCGAGCCTACTGGCACGAAGAAAGTTACGATTACTCTCAATCAGGCGCTGCGCGAGAACGCTTGGATTAATAGCAAGTATTTTGGCTCTGACGGTGCGATTTACGGCACAATCTTCCATGACAGCGCAAACTCATCTTTTTATGTTGATCCTGCGTCAACATCTAATTTATCAGGACTTACAGTTGCGTCTACAATAACTGGCTCGATTACTGGTAATGCTGGAACTGCGACCACTTTACAAACTGCTAGAACAATAACAGTCGGTTCGACTGGCAGGTCATTTAACGGTAGCGCAGATATCTCTTGGTCGTTGTCTGACATTGGCGCTGCTGCTACTTCACACACTCACTCAATTTCAGCTATTACTGATGCTGCTCGTTGGTGGAATAATTTTGGCGACAATCATAACACTCGTACTAGCTTTGATGCCACAACACCATCAATTGGATTTGGTTGGAGATATGTTCAGGGAAGCACCAATGGTCCTGGCGTAAATGGTGCTAGTCAATATTATTCAGTATATGTTGGTCTAGGTAATGATTATGGGTCAACAGGCTCTGGATCATATGGTATGCAGATTGCGTATCCTCGCAATGTTACAACTCCATACATAACAATTCGATATAACGAATCTAACTCACTTGGAGCTTGGCAAAAGATTTCGGCAGGATACGCAGACAGCGCAGGCGCTGTAGATTTTAATAATCTAACGAACAAAGGAAGCGGAACTGGAACATATACTACAAGTGGTGATTTCCGTGCGCCAATCTTCTATGATAGCAACAACACGGCGTTCTACACTGACCCTGCTAGCACCTCTGTCCTGAACGGTCTCACTGTTGGCGGTTATGGTGTTGTACGAACTGCAGGGACAATCAATAATAACATTGATAGTGATTACGGAGAAACGTATGTAACATTTGATCCAGTCCCATCTGGTACGCCCCCAATTTCATCACCGAACATTCGTACTATTAATATTGGCAACAATTTTGCTAGAAGAACCCAGCTTGCCTTTACATATGATACAGATCGCGCTTGGTTTAGAAGAAGAAGCGATGGCGGTTGGGGTTCGTGGTTTGAATTCGCGGTATTTGGGAACAGCGCCAGCGCTGGGGCACTTTACGGAACTATCTACTACGATGGCAATAACACTGCTTTCTATGTTGACCCTGCTAGCACATCTCTTCTTAACGTACTAAGAATTGGCAGCTCGGAAAGTGGTCTTTACCTTTCCAGTAGCCGACTAGTTGTTCGCTCAGAATCAGCCGATAACGTAGCGCAGTTTGCTTCTTATGGGATGTATTTGCCAGTAACGGGTCAAACCGCTGGACTTTATGTTGAAAGTCCGATTGAAGCTAGAACTGGGCTTCGCATGGGCAGCTCTGCTGCAAACGGAACGATAACTGTAGGTGCCGACACGGCAGTTACTGCAAACAGACTCGTACAGCGTGACGGCAACGGATACATCTACGCCAATCATATTAACTTTAATACATCTGAAACAGAAAACCCGACGATTGGCAGTTTTATTACAAGCAATGGCGACGGATGGTCAAGAAAAAGTTCTCTCGCTCACGTAAAAAATAGTATTCGTGGAGTTGCTGACGGTTCGTGGGGCATTAACATTACTGGTAATGCTGCAACAGCTAGTGGGCTGACAACTCGGTATGATGGTGGTGTACTAACAAATCCTCAGCAGTACTTTAGTTCATCTGTTGGCCTAAGAGTGGCAATGACAGGCGTTCCTGTCACATGGGCTGATACTCTATGGATTAATGGTTATTCGGGAGGTGACGTGTTGTCGATGTGTGCTCTGCACACATCTAGGCAGGGTACTCCAAGAATGTGGATCAGCACTCAACAATCTACTGCAACATCATATGGAACAACTTATGAGTTCCCTACTTTAGGTTATAACTCTGGTAATACAAATGGTTTGTATGCTGGACTTTATTATGATAGCAACAACACTGGCTATTACGTCGACCCTACTTCAACAACTTCACTCCGCACGGCTGGCTCATGGAGGTCAGATAGCGCGGCATGGGATGGTGAGTTTGCAGGTAAGATTCAGTATCATAGCAACAATTGGTATTTACAGGCTGCTGGTGACTGGATGTTCCGCAGGTCTGACTCCGCAACTGCATTTTACGTAACACAAGGTGGTATTTCGGTTGCCAGTAGCGATTTCCGTGCGCCAATCTTTTACGACAGCAACAACACTGGATATTACGTTGATGCAAACAACACGACTAATCTAAATGCTCTAACTTTGCAGGGCGGAATACCTACTATAAACGGCTACTCGCCAAGCAACGGTGTAATTCGAATGACACCGAATCTGCACCTTAACTCCGGAGCTGGAAACGCAGTTATCGTAAACTGGGATAATGGAACGACAGGCGGTGGATGGACTTTTAGGGTAGGCAGTGGTAATGGTGGTGGCGATGTCTATTACATAAGAGCAGATGGATATAGTTACCAGACCAATATTGCAGACAATGCTTCTTCGATGCGCGCTCCATTTTTTTACGACATCGGCGACACAGCATATTTCATAAATGCAAACGACAACTCTAATCTAAACACGCTAAGTATGGCTGGTTTATTAACTGGTCGCTCGTCTGGTTCAACTGACGTCAACTCTGCCAACGACACAGGCTCGTTCTCTGTTCGTGGTAGTTCTACCACAGTAGCATCCATGTCGTTCCATCGTACTAACGCATACGCTATTAACATGGGTCTTGGTACAGACAATGTGTTCCGTATCGGTGGATGGTCTGCATCGAGCAATGCCTTCCAGATGGATGGTTCTGGCAACCTAACAATGCTTAATAATGTTACAGCGTATTCTGACGCAAGGCTGAAAAAAGATATTGTTAAAATTGATAACGCCATAGATAAAGTACAACAATTAAACGGATACACCTACACGCGAACGGATACTGGTTCTAGACAAGCTGGTGTTATTGCACAGGAAGTGATGAAAGTACTGCCAGAAGTTGTGATGGGTAGCGAGGAAACAAACTACAGCGTTGCATACGGTAACATGGTTGGTCTTTTAATCGAAGCAATTAAGGAGCAACAGGAGCATATAAATAGATTAGAAGTAAAAATTAACTCATTACAAAAAAGGAAATTAAAATGGAACTAACTTACACATGGAAATTAACAAGACTAAAAAAGACAGATGATCCTTCTGCAGAACTTAATGACATCATCGTCCAAACATATTGGGAATGCACAGGAACAGATGCCGATGGCATCTCTGGTACTTTCCATGGCGCCACACCATTCGAACCTGACATGGTCGACGCTGAAAACTTTACAACATACGAAAATCTAACTGAAGCTCAAGTTCTTGGTTGGATTCAAGATGTTGTAGAAAACAACCCTGGATATAAAGCACATATCGAAGGGCAAATTAAAAAACAAATTGATGAAATCGTCCGTCCGGTCGTTGAAGTCAATTCTGATGCGCTTCCGTGGGCAGAACCTAGTTCGAACACAGCGTCAGAAGCAACAGCAAATACTTAATTCAAGGAGAATATAATGTCAACAAATAATGAACTAGACTCAAAATTGATTGAAAACCAACAACAACCAGAAGTGTCGCTTCGCGTAACGGTTCAAGAACTGAACGTGGTGATGGCTTCGCTACAAGAAATTCCACATCGTATAGCAGATCCAATTTTGCGTAAATTGATGCAACAAGCGCAAGAACAACTAAAGTAACGATAAATGCCACTACAAACGTCAGGCACAATCACTCTTGCTCAAATTCAAACCGAATTCGGAGGATCTAA
>Ga0315909_10000517_pt1 | contig 51928 bp, 90 predicted proteins | sample LakEriMetagenome_11_FD_203527 | JGI IMG/M metagenome (GOLD analysis project Ga0315909, IMG submission 203527) | Freshwater fungal communities from buoy surface, Lake Erie, Ohio, United States - Buoy 2 MA125 | ecosystem: Environmental > Aquatic > Freshwater > Lake | place: USA: Lake Erie, Ohio... | reverse complement strand
ATTGAAAGCAGGACTGAACGGGAAGAAATAATGTTAAGAGAAGCAAATTCTAAAAAGGGGAAGTTGTGAGTTTGGCTTCCTGGAGAGTGTATCTTATATTTAAGATGTTAAATAAGTAATTCAAACTAAAAAAATAAAAAGTTATGTTAAATCTTCAAACAAATGAGTTCCTGACAATGGAACAAGTAAAAGAAAAAGCAAAATCAGTTTTTGCTGAAAAAGGATCAAGTGATACTAGTGCTAAGTATTCACACATTCCAACCCACAAAATTATAGAGGATATGTCTAAATTAGGTTGGGGTGTTGTTGATGCTAAAGAGGTTCGCGCCCGTAAAAATGCTGGTTATCAAAAACATCTAGTTGTATTCCGTAACAATGATATTGTTATTGATGGATCAGATGGTGACACAGTGTTTCCTCAAATTCTATTAACTAATAGTTCAGATGGTAAGAATGCGTTTACATTCCGAGCTGGTTTGTTTAGGTTGGTTTGTGAGAATGGATTAGTGATCTCAACTCAGGATTTTGCTGATTTGAAGATTAGGCATTTTGGATATGATTTTGAAGAACTACAAAAGACAATTACATCGATGGTAGAGAAACTCCCACTCACAGTTGAGTCAATGAATAAGTTTAAACAAACTCAACTCACAGAGAAACAAATTGAGGAGTTTGCTAAACGAGCCCTCGAAGCTAGGTTTAGTGAGGATGAAGTTAAACGTATTACAATTGACTATAATGACTTCACTAAAGCAACTCGTGATGAGGATGCTGGAAGTGACTTGTGGAGTGTGTTTAATCGAATTCAGGAAAAAGTAATTAATGGTGATTTCAACTATGGTTACTCAACCAAAACTCGTAAAGCACGTAAGATTAAGAATTTCAATCAGGACATCGTATTGAATAGCAAGTTGTATGAACTTGCAACAGAATATTGTTTGAGTTAATTAGTTGGTTTGGTGATTAGGCCGGTGATGTGTGACACCGGCCTATTTTTTAAAATTTAAAAATAAAACCTATGGAAAAGAAACAAACAGCAGTAGAATGGTTGATAGAAGAAATTCATAAGAATATGGAATTTATTCCTGTTCACATTCAAGAACAAGCTATAGAAAGGGAGAAGCAACAGATAATAGATATAGTTGAGAAAAGTAGAGCAACAGGATTAACTGCTGAATATCTATTATTAACTTATGGAAGTAAGGTAAGTGATAACAATATTATTAACACTAACGAAATGGTACAAATAGATGGAAAAGAAACAAACAGCAACTGAATGGTTATTTGAGCGCCTAATGGACACACCACAAGATAAATTTGAGTGGTATGCTATATTACAACAAGCTAAGAAAATGGAAAAAGACCAAATAGCTAACTCATGGGTACATGGGGCAGTTGGTTTGCATTATAAAACAGTAGAGGAATACTATAATAAAGTATATGGAACAAAATAAGACACCCGTTAAATGGTTATATGATAACCTTGACGATAAACTAATAGCATATCTTCAACATGAAATAACCTTGAATGAAATGTCCAAGGAAATGATCAAGATAAAATACCAAGCCATTCAAATGGAACAAGAACATATGGTTAGGCTGATCCACTTCATGCGTACCCAGGACAAAATGGGTAAATCAATTGATGATTTGTTTTATCAATATTGGAATGAAAATTATGAAAATAAGTCCTAAAATTTAGGCTTACAAAAGAGGATATCTTATATTAAGAAAGTTAAAATAAAAGATATGAAAGGCATATTAGAATTTGATTTAAATGATCCCGATGATAGGATGGAACATATGGCTGCTGTTAAAGCATCTGATATGGCACAAATGCTTTGGCATATCAGATTCAATCTTCGTGGTAAAGTATATGCTGAAGCCGATAACCTTAACGATCAAGATAAGTATGATCCGGGTATTGAACTAACATTGAATATTTTAAATGAGTTGTTTGATGAATATAATATTAATATAGAAGAATTAACAAGATAGGCTTTCAAGACTTATAATCATATATTTATATAAACAAAAAAAATAAAGGTTATGAAAAAAAGAGGTCGTCCATCAACTAAAAACAAAGAAATGGCAGAACCAAAGCACATTCAAATTGACTTTAGCCAAATCACTAAGCTGAAGAATCTAAACATTGACTCCAGGATGATGGAGCAAATGGAAAGTAGAACAATTCTAGACTTGCTTATCAGTCATGAGGGTGGAATGCCTTGCGCCTCAAACATGATGTGTGTAGGTGATCCAGGTGTAGGTAAAACAACTGTGTTGCTTGATTTTCTAGCATCAGTTCAGTTGAATAATCCTGATCGTAAGTGCTTATTCATTTCAGGTGAGATGGGTAAGAAACAAATGTTCAAGTATACTCAAAGGTATCCTCAGTTTGGTTATGTTGATACTTTGTTTGTGAGTGATTATGCTCAACATAATGCTAAAGATATGGTTGAACAAGTACTTAGTATGGGTTGGGATCTAGTTATGGTTGATAGTATTGCTGAGATTATTGATGATGTTAGAACTGATATGGGTTGGGATAGGAAAACTGCTGAATCGTGGTTAGTAGATGTTTGTACCCAAAACAATAAAGGCAATAACAAAACAAATAAGTATACTTCGTTTATGTTGATTCAACAAGTTACTAAAGCAGGAGTGTTTGTAGGTAGTAATAAATTGAAACATATGACTGATGCTATGATGGAAATGAGGAGAGAATCTGAACGTGATGGAGGTGCTTCATATATGGAATTTACTAAGAATAGGAATGGTAATACTAGTGATAAATTGTATTTCCAACTAACAGGTACTCAAATTGTTTATAGTAACTTAAAAGCAAGAGAAGCAGAATGAAATCGAATCGTGAACGTGCAGTAGCGTTACTTGAAAAGCTCACTACTGAAGATGGATTGTCAAGTCAAATGTTGTTAGAATTCTTAATTAATGATTATATGGAAGGTAGTGACGCGTATGATGCACTACTAGCAGCTGAAGATGAGTTCTTTGGTGAAGAAGAATTTGAAGAGGAAGAAACAAAATATAAGTTTAAAGACGAAAACTAAAAAAACATTATATGACTAACCGAAAACAAGCTCACCAAATGCTAGAACTCCTACTTGATAAAGGAGTATCACATGAAACTATTCTCAATTGGATTGTGAATAATTATCTCTCAGGAGAACAAGCCATAAACGCTTTACAGCTAATGGAAATGGAATTGTTTGATGAAGTGTATGAAGAAGTAAATGATACATTTTATGATCATGAAGATGATGTTGAGTTAGATAGTGGAGATGATGATGAACATCCACTTTAAACTTAGCTTAGGCTCTCAAAATAAGCAATCTTATATTTATTACTGTTATGAAAGCACAAAACACAACAGGCAACACACGCTGGGATTTACAAATCCAACAAGTTAGAACTACTCAGAAAGTGGTTCCAAATAAGAAACTATATAAAAGAAAACAACGTAATGGCAAAACAGATGACTGAAGAAACAAAACACGCTATTGAACAGTATCTAACTGAAAGTGAATACTTTGAATCAATAGCTAACACTTATGGTAAAGAATTGCTTAACAAAGTAGTTCATGACATGATTACATCTAAACATGATATAGAATTACTTATGAGTTTATATGAAGATTCGGGTATGTGGAGTCATGCAATGTGTTTAAACGATATAACTGTTTCAAAATGAAAGTAACTAGAACATCTCAAGCCACAGGTATTACTCGTGAAGTAGAACTGGATATTACAGATGAGCAAATAATGAAATATGAAGAAGGTGTTTTGATACAAAATGCGTTCCCAAACCTAACACCTTCAGAACGAGAATTTTTAATGACAGGTATAACCGAAGATGAATGGAAAGATATCTTTGGAGGATTTGATGAAGATAATGTTTAGGCTTTCAAAATCTTTGATTGTATATTCAATTTGTTAAAAAGTAAAATGGGCTTTTAGCTCAGTAGGTTAGAGCGACGCTCTCATAAAGCGAAGGTGCTTGGTTCGAATCCAGGATGGCCCACCAAACTAATTAAAACAAAAACAAAATGGTTGTATCAATGATTATTGCAAAAGTAGTAGCATGTATGGTAATTGGAGCAGTATTAGTAGCTGTAACAATGGAGTTATTTAACTTTATTAAGAGGGCCTTTTAATTAGGCCCTCTAAACCTTTAAACTTATATTTACTTCAAATAAAAAGGTTATGATAAGCACAAGACACTCAAATGAAGCATTCAACTATGACTATGACAGAGCACAATGGTGTGTTACACTAAGATCAGGTCAAGTAGCTTATGTTGGTGACACAGTCAAAGTTGGATTTGAAAATGGAGCAATAATAGGTACAATCAAACAAGTATCAGGATTTGGACCTAAAGAAAAAAGAGAAGTAGTATCAATACTATTCCCAAATCGCTCAAACGGAGTGAAAGTATTAATTGATAACATAATCGAAAAACTATAAACACATGAAACAGAAAGTAGAACTAACTAATGTAATTAAAAGTGGAAACGCATTTGCTATAATGGGAGCGTTTCGAGTAGCAGCTGAAAAAGCAGGATGGACTGATAATGAAATCAAAGAAGTACTTGATGATGCAATGAGTAATGATTATGATCACTTGTTAGATGTTATATTGAGTAATTGCGAAGAAACAGCTCGACCTGAAGAAATGAGTTTTGACTTTGATGATTATGATGATTATGATAATGATGTTCATTTTGATGATTATGATCATTGGCGTTAATTTAAAAACAAAACAGATATGGAAAAGAAACAAACCGCAGTTGAATGGATAGTTGATTACATTAAAAATCTTGAAAAATATCCATACAAAACAATTCAAGAATTGGAAGACCAAGCCAAGCAGATGGAGAAGGAGCAGAAACAAGAGTGTTGGTACACCGCACATCAAGTAGGAAGATTTGAAGGTAAGGGTATAGCAGAAGAAAATTGGCAGACATTTGAACAATACTACAACGAAACCTATGAATAAGAAAGAAAATTTACATTTAGAAACAGAAACCAAAATTCATTTAACGGACACAGAACGAGTTATTTTAAAACGAATAGATGAAAATACAATTCTAGCATCGGTAGAAGAGGATCTGTCTGGTATAACTCGTAAATTAGCATTCTTTGATTTAAAAAACAAACAATGGATTGGTTACAACTCACATAACTTTAGCTTGTGGTTCACATTATGTAAAGAACATAAAGTAATCAAACCAAAAGTAATTAGGTTCATAACAACATCGGAAGTGCCCGAGGATGTTAGGCAAATGAAGCGTACATTTACTTGTTTCAAACGCCGCATTAATATTACTGTTAATAAAATAGCTATCAAAACAAAACACGATCTTGAGGAAATAAGGGATATAGTTATGGAGCCATTTCATTAAAAAAAGCTTGCTCCATACCACCCCAACCCCACCCTACTTATATTTGTATATACGAATATAGGCTCCCAAGAAAATCGATTGTATATTCATTTAAAATTAAAAATAAAGGTTATGAAAAAAGCATTTGTATTAGTATCAATGGCACTGGCAATGATGTCGTGTGAAAAGGAACCACTTGTAAATGAAAGTGAACTGAGGCAAATGCCTCTACAACAACGGGACTCACTTGATTGGACACTTGATTTCTCAACAACGTATAACAACATTAGTGTAACTAATTTACACCCGTATCGGGTTCAAACGTTGTTGGGTTTTAATGATGAACCCATAGGTAGGACATTTCGTTATCAAACACCGCAGTATAATTTCACTGTGATGTATTTTTGGGCAACGTTTCAGGGTGAGGATATTCGCATCACAGGTAACTTGAATGGACATTCATTTATTATGAGTAACTGTGTGATAAATGTTTGTGGTGGACCACAAGGTACAATAATGACTTACACATTAAAGAACCACACTGGAGTAGTTAAATCAACTTGTACAGCAAGTTCTTAAGTTAGGCTTTTAAGGTTTTTAAACTTATATTTAACTTGTTAAAAAGAAGCACATGACAAAACTAACAGAAAAAGAACTTTGGAGATTAATTGAAGATGCTACTTGGAAAGTAGATCACGACTATGATCGAATTGGAAATGAATGGTCTGAATTAGATGAAGACATTTTCAATCAATTAGAGGAATTTGCTAGGCAGAAACAAGCAGAACTAGCTAATAAATTTGAAGCCGCTTGGTTAGGTAATGATGGTGGTGGTGGTTTTGATTGTAGTGATGATGGTTGGAGTGATTTGACTGCTGATGTGGTTGGTCGTGGTGAGGAATTTTACAACAGTGTCACAGCCGATATGCTAAGGGAAATGGCTGATGTGGATGATTATGAAGAGAATTTTATGTACTCATTTCATTTTTCTGATTGATGGGCCTTCTAGATTCTTAAATTTATATTTAAACAAAAATAAAAAAACATGAAAAATAAACTCGAAGAAATGAAAGCCAAAATGGCTGAAATGCAAGCACAAATGGATGAATTGCAAAGTGAAATGGATAAAATGGAAGATGAAACAGACATGAATGATGAAATTGAAAATGGTGAGTTCACATTTACTAGAACAGAACTAACTCATTTTGTTCTTGATATGCACCAGCAGTTTATATCTAGGGTTGAAGACAACATATCAGATATGAGTTTTGATGAGGATGTTTGTGAATTGAGTCTTGATGGAAATACAATTTCTGTGGTTGTTGATAGTAGTGCTTTGGCTAGTGAAATTGTGATGGGTATGGATGAGCCAGATGCAGATGAATTGAGTGATTTGATTGATACAATTTATAAGGAGGTCAAAGAGTAGGCCTCCTTTTTCTTTAAATTTATATTTAATTTGCACTTAAAAAGATAAACACATGAAACAATTGATTGCAAAACTAGATGTATCCGATGGATTCGGAAACAAAAAAGTACTAAAAGTATTCACTGATAGAGAAGAAGGAACTGTTAATTACTCATTAACAAGTAATAATAGTGGTATTGGGTTTTCCATTAGTAATACGCAGTGTGGTTGGAGAGGACCATCATTACCTGACAACACATATGAGTATAAAACTAATGAAGCATTACTAAACGCAGTCTCAGCCGCAGTGAGAGGTGGTGTGTACAATGTTGATAGTAAAAAGTTATTTGTAAAGTAAGGCTTTTAGAGTTTTTTAATTTATATTTAAATAAAAATAAAGGTTATGAGAATATCAACAGAAGATTTAGTTAGGTCATATATCAACTCTCAACGTGGTTGGGCTGTGGCAGATCAATTTAGTGATTCGTTTAACGGTGAACCATTTGAAGATCAAAACTACAACGCGCTTTTATATATTCGTGAAATAGTTAGAGACTTGGTAGAAGGAGATGTGTTGAGTGATAGTGCTCATGATGAGATAGTATCGTACTATGATGATTTAGCTAATTATTTGGCTGAAGGAAAAGAATAGGCTTACTAGATTTTTGAACTTATATTCAAATAAAAATAAAAGTTATGGCAAACATGGGCTATTGTAGGTTTGAAAATACCTACCGTGATTTATTAGATTGTTATCGCAGTATTAATAATGATCTAAGTGATTCTGAACATCGCTATCGAGAACTTATGATTAAGGTATGTCAAGATATTCTTGATGAATATGATCCTGAGTTGTTTGTAGATGAGGAATTAGAAGAAGAAGAATAGGTCTTCAAAATCTATTAACTTATATTTAAACTGTTAAAAAAGATAAACACATGAACACAAAAGATCTAAAATCAGATTATTCCATTTATGGAAACAAAGGTAATGTGTGGAGCAACACAGCTCACATTTACAAATCAGGAACAGGAAACCTATGTGGCACACCAGCGCTAGCAAGTAATTGGGCCCGAATTGAAGGAGTAGAACATATTGGGTGTCCTGAATGTTTAAAAGTATATCAAACAGAAAACAAATAAAACAAAAAAACACATGGCAACTAGATCACACATCGGAAAAAAACAATCAGACGGAACAATCAAGTACATTTATTGTCACTGGGATGGATATCCGGAATACAATGGAGAAATTCTCAAAAATCACTACACTGATGAAGCAAAAATAGATGCTTTGCTTGAGTTAGGTGACATTAGTTCTCTGAATGAAGAAATAGGAGAGAAACATGATTTTAATAACCATGATTTACGAGTTGAAAATAAATGGGTCTGTTCCTATAAACGTGATAGAGATGAATCAGATACTGAAGCAAGAATAGTTAGTGACATTACTGAATTGACTCAATCAGGTAATTGGACAGAATATCATTATGTTTATGATAATGGCAAATGGAGGTGCTGGGGCAGCAATGGACGTGAAATCATTTTTTAATACTTGGACCTACGAAATTCTATTTGTTATATTTCTAACACTTAAATTAATAATAATACTCACATAATGGAAGCAACACTAACAAATACAATCCCGGCTGTAATGAAACTAGAATGGGAAGTAAGGGAAGATGATGGAACAACTTATTATTACATTGAATGGATGAATGCAAGTAATGGTGAAGTAATTGAATGGCAGTGTGGTGATAAGGATGGTTTTGTTGTTGATGATCCAATTATTATTGGCCGTATTCAAGAGGTTATAGAAATAAGTTTACTATAGGCTTACTAGATCTTTGAACTTATATTTACTTTGTTAATTTAAAAATATAAACACATGGAAGACACACCTTATTTTTGGCACCCGGAAATTGCTAACGCACCACTTTCTGATGAGTACAAGTACGCACTACAAATTATTATGGATGATCATTGCAATGGTGACTTTGATAAGTTGCTATCCATGATTGAAGGTTACATGGTTGATGATGAAGATTATGAATCAGCAGCAATCATTCGTGATTATAGAGATTGGAGAAAATTGAATACAGAATTAGGTCTTCAAAATTCTTAAACTTATATTTACTGCAAATGAAAAAGATAATAGATTGGATTATTGATGGGTTAATTATGATATTTGTAGTAATAATGACCGGAACAGTATTTATTAAGTTTTATATAGAAACACTAATTAATAAACTAAAACATAAAACACATGAAAAGAACTAATGAAATGATGATGCTCAATTATGAGCATGAAGTAAATGTAGGTGATCTGAAAGCAACATTGGTAGCACAAGTATGGGTGGTAGGACTACTCAAACCAGATCCAGGTTTAGAAATTGAATATGTAGACACACTTGAAATTACATTTAATGGAGTACCTATTAATGGTTATGAAAATTGGAAGAAATTTAGAGACTTTCATAAAGATATGGGAATCAATTATGACGTGTTACTAGATGAAAGGTTTGAAGAAGCATTTGGAGAACGTAGTGCATTTAAAAGTAGAGTACTAGAGGACATAGCAGATATATTCATGGGTTATTTTCACACAGGAGCAGAGGATGAAGATCATTTAGGCATCTAAAGTTTAGTATAGTATATTTAACTTGTTAATTTAAAAAACACACACTATGGACAAGAAAATTCACGGGTACTATCAATGGTCAAATAATTGTGGTTATGGAGTGATACTCTCCGATTGCGGCGAACAGGTTAAATTAGTAATTGAAGATAGTGAAACGGATTGGTTGGATATTGAATTCATAATGGATAAGGACACAGGTGAATTTGAACCAACAATTGATCACACCGGGTACAATGTGCCTTTAAGTGAAGTAATGAGAGCATATTAATAGGCTTTCAAAGTACATTAACTTATATTTAACTCATAATAATTTAAAAACACACACCATGAACAAGATCGGATTTAAATTTAGTTGGGAACAAGATAAACCAAAACGTACTCGTAAACCAAAGGTTGAAGAAGAAATGCCAATGATCATACCCGGAACAGGGATGGCACATATCCTCGAAGTTAGTATGAAAATAGAGGAAATGGAAACGTTTATGACTACCGCTTCATTTACACGAATGACTAAAACAAGTAAAGCAGCCTACATCAGTGCTTATCGATTTATGGTTACAACATTAGCGCTAGTGAATGTACCACAAGGTGGGGGTATGAGTGAGTATACCAATATGGATTCAATTGGTTTTGTGAATGAATAATTTAATTAAAGAATAGGCTTACAAGATTTAGTAACTTATATTTACTTTGTTAAATTTAAAAAACACACACATGAAAATCAAAAAAGAAATTCGCACCAAACTGATTCAAAACTTGAATAGTATTGACAACAAATTGAAGTTCCAAAAAACAACATGGAACGATGAAGTGAAAGCAGTGTTTAGTAAAACCGGTAGCTTCTGTTTCGAGAACCTAGTGTATACTAACTTCAACGAAGCACAATCATTGTATATCAAATTTAAAGCATAAAACACATGACTCACGAATCAACAACTCATATCGTACTTTATCCTATCATTGAACAATTCAAAGAAATGGAAGTGGACGGGGAAACAATGCAATGGTTCATTGAACAAGTCGGAATGGAACATCAAATGTTGAAACAGTTACTTATGACTGCGAAGTGGCAAGACATTGATGGTATACTTGATGATAAAAGTGAACTTGAAAATCAATTGAGAAAAGATCACTTGGCCTCTAAAATTTAACACCATATATTCAAATAAAAAGATATGACACACGAAAAACGCTTAGAAACCATTAGGGAAAATATCAGTGCATTTTCAAATTATTTGGACGAAACAAGGCAATTACACAAAATACCTGATGAAGCATGGAATTATCTAGTTGCGATTGAAAAAGCAGTGGGTGGGATATGGCCCGAAAGTGATATAGTAGAGTTAGAAAGAGGGTAATTCAATAATAGGCTTCCAAATTTTAACATTGTATATTCAAATAAAAAAGAAATGGAAAAAGCAACATTAGAATTTTATCCAAACGGATTACAACTGTTATATGTGGTTCAAGGTGGAATGGGTGGATGGGGAAAAGGCTCATCACTACAAGAAGCAACTAAGAATTTCAAAAAGTTTAATAAACGAACCAAACCATCATTTGTACACGTATTTGCTCTCAAAAGCAAAGCAGAACCTAGTGACGGCTTAAATGACATAGAAGTATCGTGGAATGGAATAACGTATCAAACCGATAAAGTAGTATTACTATCTTACACACCATTCTAAAAAGCAAAAGCTTAATCCAGTAAATAGGAATACGGAGAAACAGATAGTATATTCAGTTCATAATAATTAAAAATAATAAACACACATGTTCAAATCAACCACCAACCACGGATACCAAATGACATTCCCAAACGGACTAACAATAAGTGTTCAATGGGGAACAGGAAATTATTGTGACAGAAAAAATCTTAACAGGTCATTATCCGACCCGTATGAAGATCTAAAAACAAACATAATAAACTCAACCACAGCAGAAATAGCAGTGTGGGACGAGAACGATAGTGGTAATCTTGTTCCACTAGAGGAGTATGATGATGTGATAGGATATTGTGATACAATTTTTGTAGCAAATATGATCACGTTAGTATCACAAGCTAAGGACGGGAATGATTTACAATGGAAATTACAACAGGGAAGAAAAATGTGGGGCAAATAAAACCTTCAATCATATATTTACTTCAAATAAAAAAAGATAACACGATGGTTCAAGATTATTTGGTAATGTGGATACAATGGTACTATGGAGACGCACCATACCCAAATGAGATACAAAATAGAATGACGTATGAACAGAAGTTAGAGGCGATAAGAAAAACGAGTGAAATTAAAGAGATATTAGGAAGATAGGTGACAAGTAAAAATGGTTATGTCATAAGTTATTGTGTGTGTTTATGTGTATATGACAAGGATGGGGGTGAATGTGGTAGGTGAGAGTTGTGGAATGGTAACCCCTTTCGCCTGCGCCCCCAAGCCTTTCACCTCAAAAGTAGAGATATAAGGATATACATTAATTTGGCTAACTGAAATTTCAATCATATATTTAAGTATAATAATTAAAACAAAAACACCATGGGATTTACCAATAATGACTCATTTACATTAGGGTGTACATTAGCAAGAATTGCAGGACACCTTGAAGCAACTTCAACTGATGAAAGAATTGATACCAAAACTAGGTTAAGGTTCCTTCAACTAATGATTGATGAATTTACAAAACTAGATCCTAATTCAGCTTGGATTGAAAAATGGGAAAATATGAAAAAAGAAATTTCAAAGTAAAATTTGGCTTACAAAAGTTTTTAACATATATTTCTTTCAAATAAAAAAAAACATGAAACACATCATTCATCACACCACACAACAGTTTTGGAGTTATAGGTTAGGTTATTTTGAATTGTATATGAATTAGAGTATGCTCGGGTGGTGGAATAGGTAGACACGCAAGACTTAAAATCTTGTTCCCCTAAAAGAGAGTGCGGGTTCGATTCCCGCCCCGAGTACAAATAGTCAGGTGGCGACATGGTGTTGTCGTAAATAGAATATCATAGGTCGTAAGCCCTAAATCAGGTTCGAATCCTGTCCTGACTACTCCTTGTCGAGGCAGTGTTTATCATGTGTGTGTTTTAGGAGGCGTTGTGGTGGCGCCTCCTATTTTTCTAAAACGCTTATCTGCGTTTTTAATAGGAAAACAAAACGCGTGGTCGTATATTTAACTTGCACTTAAAAATAATAACACATGACAAAAAAAGAAATTAGATCCGCAATTAACAAAGCAGTGTATTTGTATGCCGAATCATTAGGTTATGATATGTCTGACGACAACGATGGCTCGTATGTGACATTTACTAAACCCGATTCCAAAGCAGACGATTCAATTGATTACCATCGTTCGTATCACGAAATATATGTTATGAATTGGGCGAGTGATGAAACCAAAGCTGACTCAATATTGATTCATAATTACGCTGTAGCGATGCAAGATAAATTTAAGGAAAATGATTAGGCTTATAAAACACCACATCATATATTTAACTTGTAATAAATAATTAAAACTAAAAAAAACAAAAACATGAAAAAACTAATTGTAGTACTAGCGACAATCGGGATGCTTATATCATGTAAGGATAGTGAAACAGCACAGTTTAGTTCATTAGGAAAACCACATATCATAACAATGTATGGTTGTGATGGAAAAATAATTAAACAGTGGGAATCAACAGGATCAGTATCAAATTCGGAGAAATCAGATGGTTGGTATTTTGAAGACACAGCCACCGGCAAATTAGTAGAAGTAACAGGTACGTTGGTAATTGAGGTTAAGTAATAGGCTAACAAAATAACACACCATATATTTAGAATGTTAAATTTAAAACATAAACACATGACACAATTTGAAATCGATTTGGAAAAAACCATCAATGTAGGTGGAGGCGTTATGCCTAAAGCTATTTGGAATCTAATAATTTCTATTCGCGACTGTAAGCTTTATTCGAAAGGCCTCAAACCGCACCGCTACTTTAAAATTAGTGATGTGAAATGGTATTTTGGAGTTAGTGGTAGTGCGGATAAGATAGCTGTACAATTAGAAGAAATATTAAATCGATATAAAGAACAAATGGCTAATATGAGTTAGGCTCATAAGGTACAGCACCGTATATTTAGAATGTTAAATTAATTAAGTGAAAATAAGTAAATAAAAAAGCAGAATAAGATTAATTAGGCACACCAGAAACAATATAGTATATTTAAGTATAAGAAAAATAAATAATAATAACTAAAAAAAACAAAAACATGAAAAACAAGAAAAACACCACCACCGAAGTAGTAGTTGTAGAAGTGATTAACAACGAAGTAAAGAAATTGGGCCGACCAGTTAATGGATCAAGTAAGCGCCAACAACGAATCGCTGAATTAGAGGCTAAACGAGCAGCTGGAGTATGTAAGAGAGGTAGGCCGACTGTTGCGGGTTCGAAGCGCCAAGAAACATTAGCCAAGAGAGCCGATAAAGTAGCTAATGGAGGAGAATTGAAGCGTGGACGCCCGGTTAATATGAATAGTAAGCGTCAAGTTGAGTTAGCCGCTAAGGCTGCCAAAGCGGTTGAGACTGCAAAGTAATTAGAATTGTGAATTAGTAAGGTGTGGGACCCGTAAGGGTCCTACTCCTGTATCCCTGTGTGTGTACGTACGTACATATATTCTACGTGATATATACCACGCGCGTTATTATCCATATAACGGTACGTGTCCGGAACAAGGGGAATGGACGCGCTTTCAGATCTTATACAATCTTTTAGGGCGCGATTGTATATATTTATATATGAAACCTAACACTAGAGAAAAAGCCACCCATTGGGTAGCTAACTTCTCTCACTTGTGGGATTGAAAATGTACAATCATAAATATAATTTCAGATTAACCCCTTTTGGTAAATCCCTACTTTTCCCACCTTTAAAAAACTTAAAATTTTTTTACATCGACAATCTATATATTTATATTTGGATTTCAGAAACCTTATTATTATATTATACCCGTATGAAAGAAAACATCATAACATCAATTTTAACTATCTTCATTTATTATTTAATTTTCTCATTTATTAAATGGGATTTAAACATAATGAATTGGGGATGGATATTACGATTATTATTTGTATTTGTAACTTTATATCAATTTAATAAATCTATCAATCATGTCAAAAAATAGTGCACGTCAAACAGTTCAAGCCGTTAAGGAATGGCTCGCGTTTATGAAATTTAAACCTAAGAAGCGTCCTGTGGATCCTACATATGAGCATTCTATGAGTGAAATAGTTAATGTTAAGAATTTTAAACGTAAATAAGTATATACGTATGGAGATAGGAATTTATATTGTTTTAGCCTTTATAGCAGGTTTTCTTTTAGATTATTTTATATCTGAGAAAAAAATTAAGGTGCTAGAGGAGCGTATTGAAGCACTTGAACATCTTGTGAACGATCTTATTGATTTTAAAAATAATGGGAAAATTAATTAAAACTGTTATAACAACTGCTTTATTAGTTGTTGCACCTTTATTTGCTTATACTCAAAAATTCTCTTTAAAAGAACATAAAACGTCTTTAACGTTTATTTTTTTAGCTGGTGCTTCTGATGGTGTAAGAGATGCTTCTATGTTCCATATGTGGAATGCTAATAATTGGTGGAATGGTAGAGAAAGTTGGGAAAATAAATATAAGGACTATCCTAATGATATGTCTGCTGCTTATTGGGGTTCTAAGAATGTACTTGTTTGGACTACTGATGCGCCACATTTTTTCAATATGTTCTCTAACCAATTTACTTCCTTCTCTATAGTTACTTATCCTGGTAACTCAGGTAAATTTAAACATATTGTTAGAGATGCTATTATATATAATATCACAAGACAAATAGGTCATTCATTAATGTATAAAGTAGTTTTACCTCCAAAGTATGAATAATTTGGCTTTTAGAATTTTATTTTATATATTTATTGTATATTAATATTAACTAATAATAAACCAAAAATGAAAAAAGTATTTATTTTATTTGCCGCTGTCGCAATGTTCGCTTCATGTACATCAACAACTACAACTGAAGAGATAGCAACCACTGACACTACTGCTGTCACTACTGTTGATACAACAAAAACAGATACAACTTCTGTTATTAGTGTAACTAATAATACTGATACAACTATTGTATCTCAATAATTAGAAATTAAAATTTAGTAGTATTGCCTCATATTTATTAATGTGAGGCAATTTCTCTATACAATGAACTTGGATAACATATTTAACTTATTCAATGATAATGATGAAAATCAGTTTAATGATGATACATCATTATTAATAGATTTTTCTGATCATCCGCTTTACTGGATTGGTGGATTTAGTAAATTAATTAGTAATCAATTATTTTTTAAGAAATTTACTGTTAAAACTTTTCAAAATATTTCTCCTGATTTGAATATTGAGGAATTAGAAAAAGCTGGAGAGGAATTAATGTTTAGAAAGGCTTGGGAGTATATTAAACCTTTTGATTTATCTAAACCACTTCATATTGATTGCCTTAAAATAAAGGCTAGTAAGGAATTAATTGATAATCTACAAGCTGCTATTTTATTTTTTGAAGCGTTTGAAGAATATGAAAAATGTGCTCTTTTGAAGAGTATTGAAAGTAAAACTAAAGAGTTTTTAGACTAGCTTGGCCTCTAGCTTTTTTTAACGTATATTGTCTCTACGGGTTTTGAGGAAATGAGAAACGTGAGGATAAGGAAACGAGTAAACGCGCGAATGAGTAAAACGGGGATAAGGAATAAACTAAAATAAATAATATGAGAAACAGAGAAGCAACACTTCGAAAAATCGATAGTATCGATTCTAATTTAAATAAAATGATTCTACTTTTAAATCAGGGAGATCGCCAAGCGTGTTATGAACAAGTGGAATCACTTCGTGAACAACTAGATCAACTTAGAACATATATTGAATCAGAACCTATCTCAGGTAGTGAACTTAATAATCTAAACTAATATGTTATCAGCAGAACAAATTCAACAGAATTGGATTGATTTTGAAGAAACAATCAAATCTTATATCTCAGAACCTCGTCGTTCTCAATTATTAGATTTTTATTCTAAATATTCAGAACGTATTATGTTAATGCCAGCTGCTCATAAAAAAGAGTATCACAATGCATTTCCAGGAGGGTATGTAGATCATGTATTGCGTGTAGTTGATTGCGCTCTTAAATTAAATGATATTTGGGTTGAGATGGGAGTAGACGCTTCTACTTATACTAAAGAAGAATTAGTATTCTCAGCTTTAAATCATGATTTAGGTAAAATGGGTGATGAAGAAAATGAAGCATATATCCCTCAAACTGATCAATGGCGTAAAGAAAAATTAGGAGAAGATTATAAATTCAATGATAAATTAGAGTTTATGTCAGTTCCAGACCGTGGTTTATATTTACTTAATAAACATGGTATTTCATATACTAAAAATGAAATGTTAGCTATTAAGTTACATGATGGGTTGTATGATGATGCTAATAAACCATATTTAATGTCTTGGATGCCAGAAACAAAACCACGTACTTCACTTATTTTTATTATTCATCAAGCTGATTTAATGGCTGCTAGAATTGAGTTTGAACAGGAATGGTTTCCAAAATTTAAAGGTAATTTGGAATCTCAGAAGAAGGATTTTACATTGAATGTAAATAATAAAACAACAACTACTACTAAAAAAACTCCTACTAAAACTAAAGCATTAAATAATATAAAAAGTGAAGGTTTAAAAAATGTAATGAATGATTTTTTTAAAGATTAATATATAAAAATAATAATAAAGGTTGTAATAAGAATTACAGCCTTTTTCCATTTAAATTATGATAGCAGCAATTATATCTGTACTTTCAGTTATTATAGTATTATTAGTTTATACTAACTATAATTTACTTAAAAAGAATGAAAAATGTGAGGATATTATTAAATCATATGAGAACTATATGGTTAATTTATCTAATACTATTGATTTTTCTAATAATAAACTTAAAGAAATTGACCGTAAAGGAACATTTGATAGTGATGATGAAATAGGATTCTTTTTTCAACAATTAAAGTATCTTCAAGAGCAGTTAAATAATTTTAAAATTAAATAACATTTTATGAGCAAAAATTATTTTACCCAAGATACTGAGGACGCTATAGTCACATATAATTTAAGTATTGATTCTGCTGAAAAAAGTAAAATTTACAATGATAGAATTCATTATGCTTTCTTCAAATTAACTCAGAATATTATTCATACTTTTAAATTTTATTATACTGAGGTTGAAAATATAGAAGATTTACAACACGAGATTATAACTTTCTTACTTAGTAAGATACATTTGTTTGATCCTTCTAAAGGGACTAAAGCATATTCTTATTTTGGTACAATTGTAAAACGGTGGTTAATTCTATATAATGAAAAAAATTATAAAAAAAGAGTTAATTCTGTTCCAATTATGTCCTTAGAAGAAGATAATAATCATTCTTATACAATAGAAGAAAATAATTCTCCTAGTGATAGATTATCTCATAATGATAAAATTTCTTTTTTCACAGATTTATATATAGAACATTGTACTACAAATATTTATACTCTTTTTCCTAAAGAAAATGATGCTAAAATAGCTGATGCTATTCTTGAATTATTTCGTAAACGAGATAGTTTAGAAGTTTTTAATAAAAAAGCATTATATATTTATATAAGAGAAATGATAGATGCTAAAACACCTAAAATAACTAAAATAGCAGATAAATTATATATCATATATAAACAAGGTTACCTCTTTTATCTAGAAAACGGATATATAAAATTCCAATAGATTCCGTATTTATAACAAATATATACTCATGAGTAATCTAGAATCAGATATATTTGGTGGTAAAAAATTAAAAGATTTATTCCAAGAAATATATACTAATCAAAAGAAAAAAGAAAAACAAATATCTTCTCTAATTGAAGAATTAAAACCTTTAATTGGAGATATAGGTGATGCTACTTTAATTGTTCCTTTAATCAAAGAATATCTTGAAATAGGTGTTAAAAATGATGAACAACTTATTAAAATGGCTACTATTATTCAAAGATGTTTAGCTAATGAAAATAGTAGTGGTGGTGATGGGTTTATAATTTCTGATGAAGAAAAAGCTCAACTATTAGGTGAAATAAATAAAATCCAAGATAATCTAAATCTAAATAAAAATGAGCAGGAGTGATTTCGGATATTCATCTTTAAATTCAAATTTAAACTCCTCTAAAACATCTAAAGATAATAATCTATCATCCACTAACTCAGCTCGAGTTATAAGTATTGTTTTAGATGAAACTCATCCTAAATTTAATATTTTAGGAGGATGGAAAGCTTTAGGAGCAATTGAGTATGATTTAGTTAATGAACCTAGTTATAGTAATAATTATCCTGTAGCTTATCCTTTAGATTCTAATATAAAAATTTTTCCATTAATTAATGAAATAGTTTTAATTCAATCTGCTTTTGATTCTGGAGCTAATTTATTTGAAGAAGGATTAAAAATAATTAGTGGTGTAACTAAGAAATATTATACTTCTAAAATAGGTGTTTGGAATCATCCTCACCATAACGCAGCATCATTTAAGATATATAATCCTCCACCCCCTCAAAATAAAACCTATGACCAAACTCAAATAGGTAATGTTAGTGTAATCTCTAATGAATCAACTAAAATTTATTTAGGTAAAACTTTTAAAGAAAAAGCTAATATTCATCCTTTACTACCTTTTGAAGGAGATGTAATAAATGAGGGAAGATGGGGAAATTCAATCCGTTTAGGAAGTACAGTTAAAAATACTTCTAATAATTGGTCTAAAACTGGCCAAGATGGAGATCCTCTTATAATTATTAGAAATGGTCAAGGAAATCAAACAGAAGAAGGATGGATCCCTATTATAGAAAACATAAATAATAATGAATCCTCAGTATATTTAACTAGTACACAAAATATACCCTTAAAAGCCTCTAGCATAAATTATACTAGTTACACTAATCCTCCCACCACCCCAGATCAATTCTCAGGTCCTCAAATTATCCTAGACTCAGGCAGACTAGTTTTTAATTCATATATTGATCATATATTATTAAGTTCTGCTAAATCTATAAATTTAAATTCTCAAGAATCAGTTAATATAGATACTAAAAAATTTATCACTCAAGCGGATAAAATCTTTTTAGGAAAAGAAGATTTAGCTACTGAGCCACTATTATTAGGAGACACAACTGCTCAACTATTAAGAGATTTAACTTCTTCTGTTAAAGAATTAACTAATACTTTACAAACATTAACCTCTGCTCCTGTAGCTCCTTTTACCCCAGCTACATTTCCTACTCTTTTAGTTCCTACTACAAAAATTCTTACAATATTAAATAGTTTAGAAAAACAATTAGGAACTTCTAAAGAAAATTGTACGATAACTTCAAAACGTAATTTTACTTTATAAATATTACAAAGATGCCAGATAAGTGTTTACCTTGTAGAAATAATAAAGATGGTACTAGAAACTATCGTTATGGAGAAGATGGTACTGATCTTTTATTTAGTATTACTCTTAATATTAATCCTTTAGATATAGTAACTCCTTTTAATATAAAAAATGCTTTTTTATATACAGACAGATGGAATAATTTTATTTTAGATTTTATAAGACCAAAAATAGATATTTTTGATCCAAAATGGAACGCTAATGATTCTGATACTGAATTACAATCTCTTATTGATGAATGGAATAACAAAGTTCCATCAAGTAGTAATATAACAAAAGATGTTATAAAACAAGTACAAGAATATCACCAAATTAAAGATTCAAATGTAGTTATTGATGGTAGATTAGGAACTCAAACTTTTAAACTTCTATACCCAACTCCTATAATTTGGGAAAATAAAGTAGATGTATTTAGAGATGGAAAGTATGTAACTTTAAGAAATCAAACACCAGATTATGGATATCTCCCAGTATCATGGGGTGATAAAAAATTTGTTATAAAAAGTTCAGCTTTTAATCAATCAATCAAAAATGAAAATATTATCTCTCCATTACAATCCCCTAAAATTACTAGCACAATTGATGCTATAGAAATATATAAACCATCAATACATAAAGATGTATTATTTTATAAAGAAAAAGATCCTAATAGAACATGGTCTCAATGGGGAAGACTAGGATTAGCATATACTCCTACTCCTACACCATCCCCAAGTGAAATTAATTTAGCAACTAAAAAAGATCAATTTAAAAAAGATGTTGCTCAAAAAACTACAGATTTATTAAATCAAATAAAATAAATGAGTGATACTAAAATACCTAGTTTAATAATCAATAGTGTTGAAAAATTAATTCAACAATCTATCCCTTCTGTATCTGAAATAATTCAAAAAACAGGTATTAAAACAACTCTTCCTCCTGAGTTTCCATCATGTTTACCTCAAGATGAACTTCAAAGTATTTTAAATTTAAGAAATAATTTAGTTAATAAATTAAATTCAACTGCTAAAATAATTGAATCATTAAGTAAAATTACTGATACTTTAACTCCAATTTTAAATACAACTAAAACTAGTTTAAATATAGCTAAAACAGCAGTTAATACAACTAAAATCGCTATAACTGCTGTCCCTCCCACTATTCCAATTCCTGGACAATTAATTGTAGGTTTAAATGTAGCTGATAATTTAGTTAATAATACTTTACCTCCTATAATCACTCAAACTACAAATAAAATAACCTCTATCTCCACAGCTACTGATTATGCTAATAATACTATATCTAAACTTTTAAATTTAATAAAAAGTATAGACCAATACCTAACAAACTGTGGTATTTCATCCTTATCATTAACAGCTACTAATAATTATATCAACAATATAAATCAACAATACACCGAACTCCAGAATACTTCCGATAATATTTATCAAGGATTTACATTAGAGATAATAGAAGAACCATACTCTCCCACAGTAAATAGAAGAAAAGCCGTAGCTAAAAATAACCAAGACATAATTTTATTATCAACACCATTATCATTTACAACAGATGATCAAACTTTAATTAACCAAATAAAATTAATTATTGACTCAAGTGATTTAAAAGCTTACTAATTTTAATATTTATAATAGATATGAAAACTGACGCGTTAAAAAAACTTATTAAAGAGGCTGTAAAAGAAGCCATCCAAGATGAATTAAAGAATATTTTATTAGAAGCAGTTAAATCTAATAAACAACCTATTAAAGAATCTTATCAAGTAAGTGATGATAGAACATTATCATTTAATACTAATTCTTTACCTAAATCTCCAATAAATACTAAACAGTCATATATGGATATATTAAATAATATGGCTCAAGGTCCTGAAAATGGATTTACTGGAGATTTTAAAGTAAGTGGTCCTGTAAATACTATGTCTGAGGGTAGTTCTTTACCACAAGGACAATTAGGTTTAGATCAAATTATGAATTTAATAAATAAAAAATAATGGCTTTCGGAGCAAAACAAATTCCTCCTTTAGATACTAGACCAGGAACTGGGATAGGAATAGCTATTCCTTTTAATGCTCCTGCTGTATTTTTCACCACATATACTACCAAAGATGCTATTAGAAATAATTTATTAAATTTTTTCTTAACTAATAAATCAGAAAGGTATTTAAATAATAATTTCGGAGCTAATTTACGAGCTTTTATTTTTGAACAAATAGTACAAGGAAATTTAGATTTTCTTAAAAATGATATTCAAAATTTATTAAATCTTTATTTTAATAATATAAAAATTGAAAATCTAGAAATTCTTTCCTCCCCAGATAATAATGAAATTAATGTTTCATTATCATATAGTATAATTAATACTAATTTAACAGATCAAGTTGAAATAACATTTATACAATAATAATGGCTATAGTTTCCAGAAATATAAAATATATAAATAAAGATTTTAGTGAATATAGAGCTAGTCTTATAGACTATACTAAAACTTATTATCCAACAACATATAATGACTTTAGTCCTGCCTCTCCAGGAATGCTATTTATTGAAATGGCAGCGTATGTTGGTGATGTTTTATCATTTTATTTAGATAATCAAGTTCAAGAAAATTATTTACAATTTGCTCGTCAATCAAATAATTTATTTGAACTAGCATATATGTTTGGCTATAAACCTAATGTCACTGGAGTAGCTATAACAGATATTGATTTTTACCAACAAGTTCCCGCCAAAATATCAGCGGGTTCATACATTCCTGATTTTGATTATGCTTTATATATAGCTCCTAATTCTAATGCTGTAACTGATCAAGGTATAAGTTTTTTAATAAATGACGCTGTAGATTTTACAGTGTCTAGTTCTAATGATCCAACAGATGTAACTATTTTTCAAGTAACATCTACTAATATACCTGTTTCTTTTTTGTTAAAAAAGACTAGAAAAGCTATATCAGCTAATATTAATTCAATATCTTTTTCATTTAATTCTCCAATTAAATTTTCAACAATTGAAATTAACACTTCAAATTTAGTAGGTATTTTAGATTGTGTTGATTCTGAAGGAAATCAATGGTATGAAGTAGATTACTTAGGTCAAGAAATGATTTATGATTCTATTAAAAATACTAATACTAATGATCCAAATCTCTCACAATATGGAGATACTCCTTACTTATTAAAACTTAAAAAAACCCAATATAGATTTACCACTCGTCTTAAAAATTCAACAACACTTCAAATTCAGTTTGGAGCAGGAATAGTATCAGATTTAGATGAAATCATAATCCCTAACCCAGATAATGTAGGTATAGGATTACCTTTTGAACAAACTAAATTAACTACTGCTTACTCTCCTTCTAATTTTTTATATACAAAAACTTACGGTATAGCTCCTTCAAATACCACATTAACATTTAGATATTTAACCGGAGGAGGAGTAACAGCCAATACTGGGGCTAATACTTTAACTAGACTAAACGGAAACATCCAATTTTTAAATCCAAATTTAACAAATACTGTTTTAGCTAATTCTATTTTTAGTTCTCTAGCTATTACCAATCCATCAGCAGCTAGTGGGGGAGGCGACGGAGACTCAATTGAAGAAATAAGACAAAACTCCTCAGTTAATTTCGCTAGTCAACAAAGAAATGTTACTCAAGATGATTATTTAGTAAGAGCATTATCTATGCCTGCTAAATATGGAGAAATAGCTAAAGCTTATATTGAACCAACTAAAATTCAAAATAATTTATCTAATATTAATTTAGGTATTTTAGATTTATATGTTTTAACATATGATGTTAATAAACAGTTAAATTATGCTTCATACGCTTTAAAGCAAAATTTAACTACTTATCTTTCTCAATATAGAATGATAAATGATGCTATTAATATTAAAGATGCTTTTATAATTAATATAGGAATTAATTTTGATATTATTACTTTACCTAATTATTTAAACAACGAAGTATTAAATAATTGTTTAAAAGTTTTAAAAGATTATTTTAATATAAACAACTGGCAAATAAACCAACCTATAATGCTAAGAGATCTTTATATTCTATTAGATAAAATAGAAGGAGTTCAAACTGTCAAAAATATAGAAATACTAAATTTAGTTGGTTCTAGTTTAGGATACTCAGATTATGCTTATGATATTTCTGGAGCTACTAAAAATAGTGTAATTTATCCTTCAATTGACCCTATGATTTTTGAAGTTAAATACCCATCAGCTGATATTCAAGGAAGAGTAGTCTCATTATAAAAATTAAACAATGGCTGTATATAAAATATTTCCAACTCAAGATACTACATTATACTCAGTATATCCTAACAGAAATACTGGATTAGATTCTATATTAGAAACTTCTTTAGAAGTAAACGGATTAATTGATCCTACCCCTCAAACCAGTAGATTTTTAATTCAATTCTCATCTACAGAAATAGATGAAATTATTGATAATAAAATATCTGGTTCTCAATGGCAAACTAATTTAAAATGCTTCTCAGCCGAAGTTAATTCTTTAAATCAAAATACTACAATTGAAGTTTATCCTGTATCTCAATCTTGGAATATGGGAACTGGTAGACTTATTTATAATCCTGAAGTTACAAATGGAGCTAGTTGGATTTATAAAGATTATTTAAGTGGAAGCTTATGGACAAATGGAGCTTTCTCCCCAGGAAGTACAGGATCTTATTCTTCTAGTACTTCAATTGGAGGAGGTACTTGGTATATAACCCAATCTTTAAGTGGATCTCAAACTTTTGGATTTTATTCAAATAAAGATCTTAATATAAATGTGACTAATATAGTTGAAGTTTGGTATAGTGGATCATATGAAAATAATGGATTTATTATAAAACAAAAAGATGAATTTATAAATAATATTGATGTTCAACCTAAAATAAAATATTTTTCAATTGATACTCACACTATCTATCCACCATGTTTAGAATTTAAATGGAATGATTGTATTATTAATACTGGATCATCTGGAATTACTAATATAAATGTACTTCCTTTAGTAGTCACAATAGGTGAAAATCAAGGAACATATTATCCTAATAGTATAAATAAATTTAAAGTTTATTCTCGCCCAGAATACCCAGCTAGAACATTTCAAACTTCATCATACTATACCCAAAATTATTATCTACCTGATGAATCTTATTATGCTGTCCAAGATTTATATACTAATGAATATGTAATAGATTTTGATGACATTTATACTAAATTAAGTAAAGATACTGAAAGTAGTTATTTTACTCTTTATATGGATGGATTAGAACCTGAAAGATATTATAAAATACTAATTAAAACTATTTTAAATGGAAATACTTTAATATTAGATAATGATTATTATTTTAAAGTAATAAATGGATAATGGAGAAAGTTAATTTAAATAAAAGAGTATATGCTAAAAATCAATATGAGAAAGTTATTGACACTAAATTTTCTCAATTAGCTACTACTTTATCTCAAGAAGAAATAAGAAAAATAATCACATCTCCTTCAATTACTATTGAACAATTTTTTGCTTATTATGATGAATTATTTTTTCAAATACCTAAAGAAGGAGAAAATTCACATGAAACTCTTATAAAAAGAAGCTCAGAGTATATTAATTTTAATCCATTGAATGATGAAATTCAAGCTTTAATAGATGAAATTAATTTACTTCAACAAACTAATTTAGAACTTAATCAACAATTAATAGATATAAGTTTAACAGGTTCACAACAAATATAATGGAGAAAATAATTAATATACAAAGTGTAAATCCTGATACCCTTCAATTACAAAATTATTCTATTGAAGATGACACACTTATATCTAATTTTATCCAAACAGATATAATTTTTGATCCTACCCAAGACTATATTGAATATTTTATTGTTGATTTAAATCAAAATATTCTTTTTAGTAATACTAGTGGATGGCCTAATTATAAACTTTTAGATAATTTAATCACTATTGATCCCCAAAAAGATCTAGAAAGTCAAGGATACACTGAGGGTCAATATTATACAATATATAATTTCTTAAAAAGAAAATTATCTTCCTCTCCAAGTAGTGTCTTTTATATTCAAGATATAAGCACAGATCGAACTGAGTTAAGATTAAATACAACACAAATTAATAATGTTGATGTTATTGATCTGACTAATCAATTCTCAGCTCAAATAGCTGCTTCCACAGGTACTTATCTTGATTTTTATTTAGATTTTGGTAACAATAAGTTAATCATTGCTAATAATATAGCTCTAGATAACACTAATCCTAATGATCCTACAGTTTTAATTAAATTATATGAACCCTTACCTAATGAATTTAATATAAACTCTCAATGTTGGGTTGTTGAACAAATAGCTGAATCATTAGCTTATCAAATTGAGTTGCAAACTATTTTTAATTTTGATGAAGAATTAAATTATATAAGTGGTCCTAATTTTAATCTTGATATTCAAGATCAAATAAATAATTCAACTCCTTATTATAATCAAAATCTCCTAAACCAAAATTCTTCATTATTAGGCTCAGGAAGTTTACTATATCAAATAAATAGTATTTTAGCGGAAAAAGGAATTGAGATAAATGTAGACTACTCAGACTATTCTCAATTTGTTCATTTTTCATCAGCTCAAACAAGATTAGAGAATTTTTATTATAAATTATCTTTAATTGAAGAATATAATTACAGTGCTAGTTATACTAATGGATCTATTAATTATTATACTTCCGCTAGCCAATTAATTTGGCTAAATAAAATAAATGATATTATAACCAATTTTGATGGTTATGAATATTATTTGTATTATGAATCTGGAAGCACAGCTTGGCCTAAAACTAACTCAGAATATCCTTATGTAAATACTTCTGTGAATTCGCTTCAAGGAATTAACTGGTTAACAGGACAATTATACTCAGCATCTTACTATGACTCAGAAAATAATGATGCTTTAATCAATACTATTCCTACTTATTTAAGAGAAGATGATACTAATCAACAGTATTTTCTATTCACTCAAATGATTGGTCAACATTTTGATAATATTTGGATTTATTTAAAAGATATAACTAATAAATTTGACGCGGATAATAGATTAAATTATGGTATATCAAAAGATATAGTAGCTCAAGCAATACGAGATTTAGGAATAAAAATATACCAAAACAATTTTTCCACAAACAATTTATACTCAGCTTTATTAGGTATAACCCCCTCAGGCAGTTTATTTAATATCCCTAATATAACTGGGTCTTTACCTACCCCAACAGGATTAGAATATGTTAATACTATAATAACAGCTTCTTTAACAAGTTCAATTGAACCTGTAGAGGATATAAATAAAGAAATTTATAAAAGAATTTATCATAATCTTCCTATCCTTTTAAAGAAAAAAGGCACTACAGAAGGTTTAAAAATATTATTAGATATTTATGGTATTCCTGATACTATTTTAAGAGTAAATGAGTTTGGAGGTAAATCATATCAAAATCAATCTTGGGATAATTTTGTAGAGCAATTTAATTATTCATTTACAACTTCTGGATCAGGATATATACAAACTAAATATGCTCAAGTTCTTGGTCAAACTGGTAATCCTATAGCTTTTGAATTTAGATTTAAAACTTTTGGTATTCCAACTACAAATCCTTACTCTCAAATATTATCATATGTAACTAATAAATACGCTGTTATATTAAATTACTCTGGATCTAATAGTGGATCTTATCTTGGGGCCATAACAAGCTCATATAATACTTATGGAGATTTAAAATTAATTGATTTAAATAATGGAACTTCATGCAGTGTTTACTTACCATTCTTTGATGAAGGATGGTGGTCAGTTATGGTAACTTCTGATACTACTAAAACTTATTTATATGCTGGCAATAAGTTATATAATGGGTATGATGGAAGTAACATAGGATTTATAGCCACAGCCTCATCAACAACTATTGATTCTTTATTTAATTTACCAACAAGTTCTTTCTTCTTATCAACTGCTTCTTCAACTACTTTAGACGGAAAAACCTGTTATCCATTTTCAGGTTCATTTCAAGAACTTAGATTATATGGATCTAGAAACGCGGTTATTAATAATATAGCTTTTCCTCTTGATACTTTTAAGGATTATATAATGAATCCATATTCTATTGAAGGAATAGCTTTAGAAACACCTTATTCCTCTCCTATGACTTTAGGCTTTAGAGCCCCTTTAGGAACAGTATTAGATAATAACATAACTCAAACTTCTAGACAATCCATCCACCCAGCTATATCTCAATACCCAGTTACTCAATCATTTGTCTCAGTAGGAAATAGTACATATACTTTAAATGGTACATTTACTTTTGAACCTAATATTGAAACATTATACCAAGATCAATTTACATCTGGCATCAAAAACTCAGTATCTGAAAAAATTAGAATAGTTAGTATGAGTTTACCCCCAGGTAATACTTTATCTCAATATATTTCTATACAACAGGATCCATATTCTACTGAAACATTCACTAAAGATGTAAATTATTTTGAAGCAGCCTTTTCACCTCAAGATGAAATTAACGATGATATTATAGCTCAACTTGGTTCTTTCAATATAGGTTCATATATTGGTGATCCACGTTATTTAATATCAGGTTCACTAAATTATTATCCTGATTTTAATAAGTTAAGAGACTATTATTTTTCTAAATATACTCATAATTATGATTTAAATGATTATATTAGATTAATTAAATTTTATGATAATTCATTATTTAAAATGATCAAGGATTTTACACCAGCAAGAGCAGGTTTAGCCTCAGGTATAGTTATAAAACAAACATTATTAGAAAGAAACAGATATCATCAACCACGAGTATCCACAGATAGTGATATAACATTTGTAGGCAGTCCTGTATCTAGATCATTAAATATATTTTACTAAAATGTCGTTAAAAAATATTATAATAACATCTTCTATAAATAGTTTAGCAACTCAATTGTATGGGCAAAAAACTTATATAGCATCCACTGATGAACAATCTTTTCCAATAGAAGAAATAACTGGAAGTTACGCCGGAACTTGGCCTAATTTTAAACTTAGGAATTTATTATCTAGTCAATCAGCCTCTAACACAACTGTAGATTTAATAGTAAATATAACTCAATCTTGGCCTGATTCTAATATAACTCCTTTAGGTTTAGTATCATTTACCCATGATACTATGGAAGAATTTGTGAATGGAGAATTTAGTGGATCAGGTATCCTTGTTAGTGATGGAAATTTAACAGACCCAGACTGCCAACAGTTTTTAGAAGTAAGTACTCAACCAGTAGAATATAGTATTTTTCCTTATGTGACTGAATTTAATATAAATTCACAAACAATCACATATGATTCTTTTCCTGAATTTTTTCATAGATACACAGTCCCAGGACCTGGACAAATTTTAATTTATGTTTATCAAACTGCTGATACTAGTTCCCCACCTACAGATTATACTAGAACTATAACTTATGCTAAAGTAGCTAGGATAGATCAACTTGGAAATGATAATACATTTTCATTACAAGAACTAACTAGTTTAAAATGGACTGATTCTAATATTAATACTGGAGAAATTGTTTTAACAGTCACTAATATAACAGAATATCAAAATTATTATTTGTATGAAGTAACTTCTGATACTTTTTCTTCTACATCAGATGTATTTATAGATGATGATAATGTTTTAGATTATTCTCTAGAAGCTACTTCATCTTATAATGGTTCTTTAAATGTAGGATATAATTATTTAACATCAAGTTGGGCAACCATAATAGACACAGCTGATGGATTTAACACTAGTAGTGGACATTATGTATTTCCTCTTACCCCCAATTGTGATATACAATTCACTGCTTCTATAGATATCACTATTACAACATCATCATCTTTTTCTATAGCTATAAATGCTTATGATCCTATATATCCTCATACTGTTTCTAATATTGTAGGAAGTATTCCTTCTCCCTTAATATCTAGTAATAATACCTTTATTCTAACCGATAATAGTATTACTCATAGTATTACTATCTCAGGAAGTTCTCTATCACCAATTCAAACTTATCAATATGAAGTGAATGCTTGGATAGAAGGAACTGGAGATGCGAGTATAAATAATAGTATTAATAATACATTCTACACAACCCCAGATAATAACAGTAATGGAGCTCCATATAACCAAAATCTACCAACAGCAAGTTATGGAGCTGCTACAACAAGATGGGTATCTATAATTCAAGATGGAATTTATAGTCCTTCTGCAACATATAATGTTGGTGGAGTCGGTTGGAATTCATATTATAATATTGAAACATCTCCAACCCCATCATCTGGTGTAGTTTTAGTCCCTGATATTATTTATACTACTTCTGGATCTATATTATCTTTAGAATTTAGTGGTGTTAATCGACCTTGGGGCAATAGTATTCCTTTTCTTTTAAAAATAGAAATACCTTCATCCTATTCCTCTTCTGCTAATAATAATCTTGTATATGGCCCTCCTTTATTAGATTTAACATGTAGTATAAATCCTATAACTGATATCGAAAATGCATCTGGATTTATAGGATATATCCCCGCTAATACTCCTGGATCATTTTATTTTCCTTTGACTTTCATCTCTGCCTTCACTATCCATATAATAGCTCCCTCAGGCTCAGGAACTTGGAATGGAACTTTTTATGGAGATGGATATTTTCCAAAAATTAATTCTATAAGTTTATTAACAGTAAATACCTCCAGTATCCACGGATTATCATTTAATATTACTCAATCTCAATCTCCACAAACCTCTACTAGTTCTATAATTTTAGAACCTTATTTATATAGTAATTTTTATTATAGTGATTGTGATGTTTTAATTAATAACTTTAGTCAAAATGATATAAGTAACATTGTTCAAGAGGTACTTTATGACGCAGGAAGTGTTATTCCTTCAAATTTAGAACAAATTATAGATGGGATAGCTCAAAGAGCAGAAGTAAATGATTATCTTTATAATGCTCATGCTAATGTATTTCCTAGATATAATGGTGTAAGAACAACTAGTCCTGGCTTTAACTTACCATCACAAAATGGCCTTAGTAATGAAGAATTATCAGAAATTCCAAATTCATCAGCACTTATAATTAATAATGGAATCCCTAATGTAGAAAATACAACTACTTATTTCGCCTATTTTAGTAGTTTACAATCAAATAATCCTATATTTAAAAATACCACAGCTCCAGTTATAAAATATTTGATTGGGGAAGATGGAACTACTTATAGTCCTTCTGCTGATAACGCTACTTATTATAATATAATAAATTCTTTTCCAAGAGATTCTAAAGTATATTGTAATTTACTTTATCAAACTTCTCCTGTATTTAATTCAACTCAATCTATAGTTTTATCTGGAGAATCTTATATTCCTGTATTATATACTATTGACACATATGGTAATAATGATGTGGCATGGACTAATGAAATAGAATTTACTAATCTTCAAGGATCAAACCTTAATGGTCCTGATTATAGCTCATATTTAATAAATAATGATGGTGCACCAAATAGTAATGTATACCCTTACACAACTAGAAATGTATGGTATAGTACTCAGATTTCTCAACCAAGAGTAGGAATCAACTACTCAGAAGGTGGAACTATAGAAACAACCGGTCCATCAGCTAATTTCCAACAAGTATATTTTGAATTCACAGGAATACCTACAAATTTTGTAGATATAGAATTTGGAGGAAGTTTTTATGATGATCCTAGTGGTGCTAGAACTTGGTATTTAGATTTATATTTAAATAGAGGAGGTAATATAACACGATTAGATAGACGTATAGGAGATACTGGAGGATTTGCACCTTACCAGATTGGTTTTATATCTAATTTTTTACCTCAAACTGGAGATAAATTATGGGTCACAATAACTAATACTGGCGGTACTATTATGTATAAAAGACCAGCATATGGACCTGGACCTTATTTACAAATAACAACTAAAAATTTATCAGTCCCATCAGCTAGCGCTACCTTTTGGTTCACTGGATCAAATAGTCTTAGTGTACTAACAAGTTCTACCGAATTAGGTAGAGCATTAACTATAAATAATAAACAAATTGATATACCCGACTCAGGACTTAATCCTATACAAGTTCCTTGTTTACCTCAAGTAGGAGATGAAATAAGATTTGAATATGATGAAGCAAATACATATAAAATTATAAATGTAAATCCAACTAGCTCTGGGGTAAATAGAATAACATATTTAACATTAGATCAACCAATCCCTCCATCAGGTAGTGGTTTTGATATAAATCATTTCCTTATTAGGAGAAAAATAAAAGATGCTATAACTGGAATATCTCTTGGGGCTGATTTAAGTGGTTTACCTGTTGAAGATGGATTCATACTACCTGAATATCCATCTGAAACTATAAAAAATAATATATCTAATATAATTCAAGATTTAATTAATAAATCTGTAATCTAATAATATTTATAATAAAAATATATAACAAATGGGATATTTAAATAATAGCGTTGTTACAGTTGACGCGATTTTAACTACTAAAGGAAGACAATTATTGGCTAAAAATGATGGCTCTTTTAGAATTACTCAATTCGCTTTAGCAGATGATGAAATTGATTATACTTTATATAATCCTGACCACCCTTCAGGTTCAGCTTATTATGGTGAAGCAATTTTAAATATGCCTTTGTTAGAAGCATTCCCTGAGGAAACTCAGATTATGAAGTATAAGTTAACTACTCTTCCAAGAGGTACAGCTAAATTACCAATTCTTGATTTAGGTTATACTTCTATTGTAATTAAACAAGGAGCTTCATTGGCCATCACCCCCCAAACATTAAATTATTTTGGTGGAAACACATTCGAATCCTCAGGATACACAGCTACAATTTCAGATGTTCGTTTAATGAGTACATTTGAAGGAGTAGGTATAAATACACCTTCAGCCCAAGCTTTAAATACAACTACTACTTTAGGAACTAATGTTTCTAAAACAGTTGTAGGTACCACTATTAATATTAGAGCGACTACTGTTAATACATTATTTGGCTCTAATACTCAATTACAAGCAACTCTAACTGTAGAAGGTAGAGACAGCGGAGCTCGCCTAACAATTCCTATAACTGTAACTAAAATATCATAAAATTTAAACATATATAAAATATGGCATTTAATCGCTTAGCCCCTGAAGACTTTGTAATAAGCTCAGACTCAGTAACCGCTCCTTTATGGTCAAATAATAATCCAACATTGACCGTGTTTTACTCTTCTTCAGTGCAAGAAGCAGGTTCATCTGGTAATTTTTATTTAAATATTTATCAAACTGCTTCTACTGACGCGAATGCTGAAATTCAATTCGCTATAACTTACGGAGATTTACAAGGAAGTGGAAGTCAATATTATAATGAATCTGTACCTTATATATCATATTCAAGAACTATTTATGGTCAATATAGAAATTTAGTTTTAGGAGATGAATATTCTAATTTTACTTTTGGTGGAATTACCTCATCCTATTTTTGGGCTATATCTGTTGATAGAAATCGATACAAACAATCTCTTCTACCAGGAACTATGACCTTAAAATTATCAAGTTCAGCTGGAATTATATCATTAACAGATGATAGTAATGCATCTACTACCGTTGTTTTTAATGACGCTGGAAGAGTATATCAATTAGTTAGTGGTTCTGCTGGTAGTGTTTATACTGGGGTTAATTCTTATGGATATAGTGCTAATCAAGGTTCTTATGGTTGGTTTTTACCTGATATTGGAACTATTTTAATTAATCCATTAGCCACTAGTGAATCAATTGGATTAGCAGCTAATAGACCAAGCGGCTCAGATGGATTAAATAATAGAGCTTTACTTAATGCTTTAAATAAAGGAGCCACATTTACTGCTAATAGCCAAGAAACAATTTCAGCAGATTATATATTTGTAAGAGCAAGAAACGCTGAATTCAACTACTCAGAAAATCCAAGTTTTATCTCAGGAAGTACCGGTGAAGTAGTATTTAATAACTTTATTAATAATCCTCAAACATTCCCTACCACAATAGGACTATATAATGATAATAATGAATTATTAGCTGTAGCTAAATTATCTAGACCATTATTAAAAGATTTTACAAAAGAAGCATTAGTAAGGGTTAAATTAGATTTCTAAAATGAATGGGTGCTTACAAGCAATTTTTAACATCAGATATAATTGTAGCTCCTTTAGAGGTACATAAAAATTTTACTTTTAATTACACCGCTACTTCTAGTACAATAGAATTACCAGGTGGAGGCAAAGCTACAGTTCCTGGGCCTAATTATTTCGGTGGTTCATACCCAGGAGTAGGGATAACTAGACTTTTAGGTAGAAATATTGATTATTTTGATTTTAATCCAAATGTAGATCCTATAACTGGAGATTATGCTATTACTGGTTTAGGAGCATTCGCCACAGCTAGTTTAACTATAACTCCATTTTATACCCAAGCATCTACTATAGGTTCAAGTTCATTTATTTTAAATGGTACAACTATAACATTAACAGGAAGTTTAGGAGGACTTAATCAAGGTAATATTATATATGTTCCTACAGGTAGTACTACTGCTACTACTGTTACAAATATATCTAACCATATAAATAATAGTTCCTCATTATATTTTAATTTAAATAATATAGCCGCTGTCCCATCTACAAATAATATTATTTTTTCTTCTAAAACTAGAGAGTATATAAATAATTTTTATTATTATATATCTGGTAGTAGTACTTTTTATTTTGAAGGGGGTAGAAACAACACAGTTACAGGAAATTACCAATACCAAAGATTAGTTTACAATTCTATTCAAGAACTTTACTATTCAAACTACACTCAATGTGATTACGGAGACCCAGATAACCCTCAAATTTTAATTCCAGGAGCTGACTCAGATGGAGATAGATATATAGGATCAGTTAGTAGTCAAGCTCATTATTATAATTATTTACAAACTACTTTATCATATCCTAGATTCTTTCCTACAGCATCTAATGATCGTATAGGAATTTTAACTATACCTAACACATTATTTGGAGATTATATTCAACCAAATTCTCTTCGTATAAAATTTCCTTTTAATTCAACTACTTTTGAATTTTATGATGATGGAGAAGGTAATTTAAGAATGCTTAATACTTTTTATGGTACAAGTTCTGCTATAGTAGGAAATGTTGTTTATCCTCATGGTATAGTTACTTTAACAGGAAATAGAAGCATTTATGATTATATGAACGCAGTTAATAATGGACAAATCATATTTTCTCCTTACGCTGTATCAATTTATGGTAATCCTACTCCAACATACATTTATGGAACATACCTTGATTGGAGTGGACTATTAACTGCTTTCACATCGGCTTCTAATTTTACAGCTTCATTCTCTAGCTCATATACAATTTATGAAACTCAATATAAATGTACTATTAGAGAAAATGAATATAATTATACTTTAAATCCAAGTACATTTACAAGTACTAGTTCCTCATTCACAAATACTAACGCGGGTGGTTCTCCATGTGAGATTAGTATATCAAGTAGCACAGAAGTCACTATTAATCCTGGAATCCCATATGGTTATGTTAACCAAGACTATTTTTCACCATATATAACAACTATTGGTTTATATGATGAACAACAAAATTTATTAGCAATAGGTAAATTATCTCAACCATTACCTAGTTCACCTACAACAGATACAACAATATTAATTAATATAGATAGATAAATGTGGTTATACCAAAATCAAGTTATAAACAGTATAGAAGATTTTCCTAAAAATACATTTGGTTTTATTTACATAGTAAATCATAAACCATCAGGTAAATCATATATAGGTAAAAAATCTTTATATCACAATATAAAGAAAAAACTTACTAAAAAAGAGTTAGCTGAGCAATCAGGACCAGGTCGTAAATCATCTACTAGAGTAGTCCAAAAAGAATCAGATTGGAAAACATATTATGGTTCCGCTAAACCTATTCTTGATTTAATTAAAGCAGGTAAACAAGACGAATTTGAACGTGAAATACTAGTATTAGCTTTCAATAAAAAACAATTAACATACCTCGAATGTAAAATGTTATTCACATTTGATGTATTAGAAAAACCCGATAATTATTTTAACGATAATATATTAGGTAAATTCTTCACTAAGGATTTTGTAGGCTAGTTTGGCTTACTCAAAATTTTTTCGTATAATTTAGTTATGACTAATAATGCTTTAGTATTCTTAATGGATTCTGTCTTAGGTAAAGGTAAATCCACATCTAAAGGTAACAGAGCATATCATTGCCCAGAATGCAAACATCATAAATTAAAACTAGAAATTAATTTAGAGGAATCATCACCTCATTTCCAGTCATATCAATGTTGGGTTTGTGGTTTTAAGGGTAAAAAATTAACTTCTTTATTTAAGAAAATTGATGCTGATTCTGACAAGATAAGCCAGTTAAAACTGCTTATAAAAACAGATGCTAAGCATATTGAAATTGTTGATAACAAGAAAGCAATATTACCTAAAGAGTTTATTTCACTTGTTAACCCACCTATTAATAGTTTAACTGCTAAACATGCTTTAAATTATTTAAAAAATAGAGGTATAACTAAAGAAGATATAATTAAATATAATATAGGATATTGTGAGTTTGGTAAGTTTGCTAATATGATAATAATTCCTTCATATGATATGAATGGAAGTTTAAATTATTTCACGGCGAGAAACTTTGATAAAAACTCACCTATTAAATATAAAAATCCTGACGTAACTAGAGATATCATTGGTTTAGAGCACTTTATTAACTGGAATGTGCCAATTATTTTATGTGAAGGTATGTTTGATGCAATTGCTATTAAACGTAATTCAATCCCATTATTAGGTAAAACCATCCAGAAAAGTCTCATGAAAAAACTTATTAATTCAACTGTCCAAAAAATATATATTGCATTAGATAAAGATGCTATTAAACAAGCATTGAATTTCTGTGAAACATTAATGAATGAAGGTAAAGAGGTTTATTTAGTAGACATTGACGATAAAGATCCAAGTGATATGGGATTTGAAAAATTCACGGGTCTTGTTCAAAACACCTTGCCTTTAACATTCTCGAATCTACTCGAGAAAAAACTCCAAATAATATGATAGAAAAAAACGTAAATGTTCATAAAAAAAGTATTAAACGTTTAGTTGAAATAGATACTGAATCAAAAAGAGTAAATATATTAGATAACAGATATTATTATAGAAATGGAAAATATTATCCATCTGTAACTAGTATTTTACAATATATGCCTAAAGGCAAATTTTTTGAAAATTGGTTAAAAGATGTAGGCCATAATGCGGATATTATAGCTAGAAAAGCAGCTGATGAGGGTACACAAGTTCACGATGCTATTGAAAGATATCTTCAAGGAGAAAAAATTCAATTAATAAATGATGAAGGATATTCAAAATACTCATTAGATGTTTGGAAAATGATTTTAAAATTTCATGATTTTTGGATTACTCATAAACCAACATTAATAGAAAGTGAAATCCATCTATTCTCAGATATATATACATACGCTGGTACCTGTGATTTAGTTTTAGAAATAAATAATGAAAAATGGTTATTAGATATAAAAACTTCAAATTCTTTACATGCTAGCCAAGATTTTCAATTATCAGCGTATGCTCAAGCATGGAATGAATTATATGAAGAAAAAATAAATCGTATAGGAATTCTTTGGTTAAAATCATCAAAACGTGGAGAAGATAAAAAAGGTGGAAAAATGCAAGGTAAGGGTTGGGAAATCCACGAACCAACAAAATCAATTGAAGAAAATCTTAAAATTTTCCAATATATTCATGAATTATATAAATTAGAACACCCAGACCCTAAACCAACAGCAGAGCATTTCCCTACAGAAATACAAATTACTTCAAATATTTAACATATTTATGATAAAAATATTTAATGATTTCTTTAGTAAAACTCTTAAGAGAAGTATTTGTTAATGAAGGAGGTAATGTATTTAAAAACACTGAATACGATACTGAAAACATATTATTAGCTAATATAACTCCAACAATTAAAAAATTTGTGGATGATTTAGGTAAAATTTTTCCAAATAAAAAATCTACATTTAATTCATTAAATGATAAAAGTAATTGGTTAGGCTCAACAGGCAATAAACCTCAATCCGGTGATGTAGATGTAGCTTACTCAGCTGAATATTTCTTTAAAAACGGACAAGCTGATACTGAAGGTTGGGGTATTAGTCAAGATGAATATGATATTTTATATGCTAAAAATAAAAAAGCAGCGCGCTCAGCAGCAGACGATCAAATTCAATTAAAATCATTAATTCAATTAATTGTTAATAAAATAAATTCAAGTTCCACAGATCTACACACTAGTGACAAAGCTTCTGGCGCAGGATCAATTCATTTTTCGTATCCTCAATATGACACCGCTGGTAAAAAATTAGAATCTAGAGCTCAATTAGATATAGATATTGGTGATATGGATTGGTTAAAATTTAGGTTTAATTCTGAATTACCTGAAGATAATCCCCAAATTAAAGGTTTACATAGAGGACAATTAATGTTAGCTATGTTTGCTGCTTTAGGTTATACTTTTAAAAGCGGTAGAGGATTTATACGTAAAAATACTGGAGAAACAATTGCTGATAAACCTAAAGAAGCATTAGAAGTATTAAATCAAGAATATAAACCTAAACAACCACTAACTTTAGATATAATTAATAACTATAATAAATTAGTGAATTATATTAAAACTAATCTTAAACCTGAAGACCAAGAAAAAACATTAACTATGTTTAAAGAAGCTCTAAGGAGAGCAGGAGCATACATACCAGATAATATCTAATATGAGCGGAGCAGCCGGCGGATCACGCATAAATAAAGAAAATTTAAAAGCCACAATTCGTGACTATAGAGATAATGTCCTAAAACCATTAGGATTAGATACATCATATAGTATTACAGGTGTTCGTTCTAGACCCGAAAAAAACATTTTTGGAGATATTGATATTGTAGTTTCATTTCCCGAAGGTGATAAAAAAGATCTTAAACAAAAATTAGCCAGTTCTTTAGAACAAATTTCTCAAATACCCGTTATTCCTAAAAAGAATAAAAAATATTTTATACATGGAAATATAGTTTCTACTTTATATCCTATAGCAGGTAAAGAAGGAGAATATGTTCAAATAGATAATATTGTAACTGTATCTAAAGAAGAAGGTAAATTTACATATAAAATGTTAGATTTACCTGCTCAAGAACAAGTATTAGCTATAGGTTTAACTAAAGCTGTTTTCACAGAATTAAACGAAAAAGAAATAGAAAATTTATTTAAAGAATTAAGTATAAGTAATATTGAAAAACCGGGCGAAGGAGAAGAATATGATTTTAATTTAAATCCATCATCATTATCTTTAAGAATTGTTCCTGTAGGAAAAAATGAAGGTAGAGAAATATGGAAATCAAATAGTTTTGATGATATTAAAACCATAATCAAATATTTAGGTGTTGATATTGAAAATGATAAATTCGATACTATCATATCTAAAGTTAAGAAATTTAAAAATAGAAGATCAATAGATCGTCTTAAAGGAATGTTTAAGAAAAACATACGAATAGGAGATGCCGAAGTAGGTACTGAAAAAGGTGATAAAAAACAACAAGCTATAGACACAGTAGCATCTTTAGAAGAAAAACATAATTCTTTAGTGATGGAATTAATAAAACCATTTCTTTTAGAAGATGAGTCTGCTAAAACAATAGCTGTCTTCCCAGGTAAATTTAAACCACCTCATAAAGATCACATAGCTAGGATTAAAGCAGCCGCAGCCGATGCTGATGAAGTAATTGTTTTAGTATCACCAAAAACTGAACCTAGTGGTACTACTAAAAAAGATAGAGAAAAACTTATAGATCAAATGCCTATAAGTGCTGAAGATAGTTTAAATATTTTTAAATTAGTTAAACTTCCCTCAAATGTTAAGGTATTATTATCAAATGATTCATCTTTACCTGTACCTTCACAAAGCCCTGTAGCCGCAGCTTATGAATTATTTAGAAATAATCCTAATCAACAATATATAGCAGTATTTGGTAAAGAAGAAGATTTTGGAAGATTTGGGGGAGTTCCTCAAAATGTAACTATTAAAAACTATAATGAGGCTGCTGGAAATTTAAGCGCTACTGATTTAAGAAAAGCACTAAAAAATAATGAAGATATAACTCCATTCCTCCCAGACGGAATATCATCTGAAAAGTATAAGCAAGTTCTTTCAACAACTGTTGATGAAATGTCTCAATCATCATTACAATCTGTTGAAGACTATGCTGATAGAGAATTAGCTCCATTAGATATTGATTTCTCTAATCACTTTTTTGACAGATTAAATGACCCAAGAAATATTAAACCTATATCAACAGCTGAACTTATTGGATTTTTTAAGCGTTTAGCTCGTAAAAAAGATCAATTAGAAGATTTTCTTACAAAATATAAAGAAGTAGTAGCAACAGATAATAGAACTAATATTAATATTCCATTAGTTAATTTAACTGATAAAATTATAGCTAAAACTATAATGCGTAAAAAGGATTTTTATACTGCTGACCCTAAAATTGAACTTAATGAAGATTGTGGGTGTATGCATTCACAACTTACTGATTTTAAAAGTGCTTTAGTTTCATTAACCAGGTATATGCTTAACCAGGGTTTAAATATTAAACCATTACCTAAGTTAAGAATTATAGATAACGATTCTAAAAACGCTGAAAACATATTAGGTAGAACTGCTTATTATGATCCAACTAATTGTTCAATTACCTTATATACATTAAATAGACACCCTAAAGATGTATTACGTTCTTACTCTCATGAAATGATTCATCGTATTCAAGATAATGAGGGTAGATTAGGAAATGTTAATACTACTAACACTAATGAGGATGGTGATTTATTAGAGTTGGAAAAAGAGGCTTATTTGAATGGTAATATAATTTTTAGAAATTGGGAGGATTCAATTAAGAATGCGTTATAAATTAACAGATATATATAAACAATTAAAAGAGGAAGAGCAATCCGCTGTCGCTTCACAATATACACTTTATTGTGATATGGATGGTGTAATAGCTGACTTTGATAAGCGATTTCAAGAATTTGGAGGTATGAGCCCTAAAGCTTATGAGACTAAATATGGTACTAATAAATTTTGGGACCTTATTACACAAGTAGGAGCTCAATTTTGGGCAAAAATACCTTGGATGCCAGAAGGTAAAGCATTATGGAGTTATATTCAAAAATATAAACCAATACTACTTTCAGCACCCTCACAAGATTATTCATCTCGTTATGGTAAAAAATTATGGGCTCAGGAAAATTTACCTGGAACTAAATTAGTTTTAGCAAAAAGGAGCAATAAAAAGGATTATTCCGGTAAAAATAAAATACTTATTGACGACCGTGAAGATACTATTAATGAGTGGAATGCCGCCGGAGGTATAGGTATTTTATTTACTTCAACATCACAAACTATAAACGACTTAAAAGCATTAGGACTATGAGTAACTTTAAATATAGATTAAGAGAACAAGAAGAGGGTGGTGAAGAGGAAAGTGGCTTAAAAAAATTAAAAGCCAAAACTGAATTACTCCTCACATCAGACAAATATAACGCTGATCAATTATTAGATATTATAAATGACCCTGCTAATTTAGGTGGTACATTTGTATCTAAATCTGGTGGGTTAGCTGATCTTGAAAAACGTGTTTTTGGAGATCAACCAAATCGTAGGTCTAATTATCAAACCAACAGAGAAATATATAAACAAAATGGTAAAGAATTATATAGAAAAATTGCTCAAGAAGTTGGTGGATTTGCTAAAGGTACACCTGCCTCTAAAAAAGATGCCGCAGGCACCATCGAATTTTTCTTCCCAGAAAGATCTAGGTATAATTTAGATTTAGTTAAAAAATATTATGCTATAACAAGTGGTGAAAAAGCAGTTAAGTCTAGTTTAAATCCAACTAAAGTTGATGATAAAACTTTAAAGTTTGAACCTAAAGATCAATCAATTCTTATTAAAATATTAAATAATGCTAAGTTATCTCCAACTAAAGATTATAATTTAGAAAGACAAAAATCATTAGAAGAGCATAGTATATTAAGAGAAAAATTAAATAAAATATTAAAGAATGTCCGATAACGTTTTAAAAAAAGATTTCAAATCAGCTGACGTTCAACGCCTTCGCAACCTGATGACAGGTAAGCAAAGTGAAAGAACTGTTGGTGGTGTAGGTTATAGTAAAAAGCAACAATTTCATGAGGAAGGAGATGTATGGGATGAAGATGGAAGACAATGGACTATTAAAAATGGTATAAAACAAAATATAACTAAATTAGATAAAGCAAAACAAGAGGTAACTTTACCATTATTTTGCCCTTGTTGCTCTAATTTAATGAAAAATAAGCACGACAAATTATTTTATATACAATATAAGCGCTGTTTTAATTGCCAGGTTGACTTTGAAACAGATATTCGTAAACTAGGTTTATGGGAAGAATATGAGAAAAACATAATCAACTCAGATCTAGATAGTTTAATAGTTGATTATAGTACATGGATAGATGAAATGATTAATGGCTCTAATGAGTCTTTCATTACAGAGGCAGGTGACATTGAAAAGTGGGTTGGTTCTTCTAAAAAGAAATTATTAGAAAATAAAGAAGAAACCATAAAATATTTACAAAGTTTAAAGAAACAATAAGTATTCCATATTTATAACAAAATATACTTAAATGAACGACCAATTTAAACACATGCAAAAATTGGCTTTTGGTAAAATTATTACTGAAAGTTTAAATTCTCAAAATTTAACTGAGTCTGAACTTAGAAATAAAATTAAAGAATTAGTACAATCTACATTAGGTGAAGCCAAGAAAAAGAAAAAAGAAGCAGATGTAGCTCCTCAAGAAGATGTAGTAGATGTGGATATGAGCGCTGAGGTTCCTGCTGAAGATACTTTAGCACCAACTTCAACCGATGAAATTGATATTGATCCTAAAGTTAAAGCAATCCAGGATTCTTTAAGTAAAGCATTAGCTAATGCCAAAGCATTAGGTGATGAAAAATTAGTAAATCAAATTGGTAATACTATTACCATGCTTGTTAGAACACAAGTAGTAGGGCAGCAAGCAGTTGCTGAGAATTTAGAAGAAATGGAATACGAAAGCGCAGATTTCACTCGTGGATACGATACTGGATATCAAGAAGGATATAGAGATGGATTTGATGCCGCTAGTGAAGAATATTAATCAAAAATAAAATTAATCAAAAACTAAATATTTATGAACACTCAAGAACTATTTGAACAAATTAGTGGGTTGTATGAAACAGCGAAAGAAAACCACGAAGACAAATCTAAAGCAGCAAAAGCAAGAGCACGTAAAGCACTAAGTGAGTTGAAAAAACTCATATCTGCTTACAACAAAGCCTCAGTTGCCGAAGCAAAAGCAAAATAAATGCCAACACCAAGAGTATTAGCCTTACAAAAACAATTTTTTGATCAATACAAGAAAAATAAAGATTCTTGGGTTGAAAAATATGGAGCCGATGCTGAAAAGGTGATGACCGGAGCAGCTTTTAAAAGAGCTGAATCTGTAGCTATGAAAGAAAACAAACTCCGAATTAAAGAGGCCATTAAAAAAGCTTTAATGGAACCCACAGCAAAGGAAAATCCAATAGATACCGCATCATTGGATATTCCTTTGTTAATTCGTATTATGGAATTTGCTAAGGAAGATGCTCAAACTGATATGGATCTACATAAAGTAGCAGAAAATATTATCGAGTTATCTAAACAAGGTAAAACTCTTACTATGGAAGATTATTCAAATATAGTATCTATATCCAATGACTAAAAGCGAATTTAAAGATAAAATCAAAAATCTAGTAAAATCTATTTACTCAGATGTAACTAAATCAACTGAGGTTGACATAGACAGTCCTTCCGCTATTTCATTAGACAATGAAAGATTTCCTGTTCTAGTTAAATTTCCTACACTTAAAGATACTATAATAAAATTACTAACAGATCAATATGAACTGTTTTTAAAGGACATTGAATGGGTTGCTCCACGTCCTACTACATTTCGTATTATTTTAGCTAATGATCAAGTATTCTATTTAATTTATACTGATAGAACTTGGATTGCTAAAGTAGAAGGTAAAAAATATTATTTGTTGAATATAAATGAGGAACAAAATTGTATTGAAGCAATAGCTAGAATTTTATCTTATGGAGCAAGACCAACCCCAGAAAAATCAGAAGCACCTGCTGAGGCACCTGCTCCTGAAAGCCCAGCGCCAGAATCCCCATCCCCTGAAACTCCAACTGAAGAAACTCCTGAAGAAACTCCTGCCTAATGGATAGTTTAGATTTATTTTTTAAAAAATACGCGTATAAATTCCCTAAAGGATATCCTGACTTAAATGATGAGCATGATATCAATCTTTTAGCTGATTTATTAGAAAATTTAAATGTTAATTTAAATGAAGTTGATAAAGAAACAGAATTAGATCCTCTTATAAAAGACACTGTGAGTAAAGATAAAAAAGTTACAAAAATAGAGTCATACACTGAATTAGCTAAATTAACATACGAACAATATGATTTAGGTGATATTAAAAAAGTATTTCCTAATGTTGTTAATACTATACAAAATTGGAAACAATATGTAGATAAAGATTTATCTAATAAAGGAAGAGAAGTAGAAAATGCTTTAAAAAATTATTCTATTTCTAAAAACGTAGAATCAAAAGAAATTGGAGGTAAAGGTGAGGATATTACTATTGGAGATAAAACTATAGTTGAGGTAAAATCAAGTCAAGGAAATAAAATTAATACTCAACTTCAAACTAGCTTTTACACTGATGATCCTAATAAATTCTACGCTTTTGTAACTAATACTTCATCTAATGATATTCAAGTCAGGATAGTTGCTAGTGCAATGTTGCGTAAATTATCTCTAGGTGATGAAATAGTAGATGAAATAGAATCAACAGGTGGATCAGAGGTACTGGTTAAACAAATTGAATCTGGTTTAGAAACTTTAGATCTTAAAAAATTTATAATGTCTTCTATCTTAACAGGAAAAACATCAGAAGATAGTAAATCATTTTTTATAGGTAAAGATAATAAAATTAGATGTAGATTTGTTATTTATATAGAACCTAAATAATATTTATCACCATGAATAGAATACAACGACTTATACGTGAAGTTTTAGCTACACCTCCTAAAAAGGATAAATGTAATTGTGGCTGCCATTCATGTGAAAATGTAGGTAATCCTGGTCCTGTTTTAAACGAAAGTTTAGAAACTAAACCACTCATCTCAGAAAACATGCAATATCATATTGATAATAAATTAGCCGTTACTGAGAATACTTTTCGTTATGGTTCAGAAGCATTTTTAAATTTATGGGCTGAAGCTCGTAAATTACATGAAAGTAAAGCTATTCATTTAAATGATGTAGATAAAGAATTAGTTACGGAAACTGATTTAGGTAAATTTGGAATGTATGAAAATAAAGTAGTACCTTTAGATTTACTATTAGAAATGGAAGAGGTTGATGAAGCTAAAGATAAAAAACAACCAGCTATAGGTAAACCAAAACGTGGTGGATCTAAAAAATTCTATGTTTATGTTCGTAAACCTGGGGGTGGTGTTAAAAAAGTATCATTTGGTATGGCTGGTGGAGGCTTAAGAGCTAAATTAAACAATCCAAAAGCACGTCAAGCATTTGCTAAACGTCATGATTGTGCTAATAAAAAAGATAGAACAAAACCTAGTTATTGGTCTTGTCGCTTACCTCGTTATGCAAAATTATTAGGATTTAAAACAACATTCTCAGGATATTGGTAATATGGAACATTGCTCAAAATTAGTATCTTATTTAATGCATTCAAGAACACAGGCTCATGTGTTCCATTTGCAAACTAATTCATTTGCTGAACATAAAGCATTGAATGATTATTATGATGGTATTGTAGATTTAATTGATGGTTTTGTAGAAAGCTATCAAGGTAAATATGGTATTATGAATGGATATACTGGATTTGCTTTAATGAACTATACTAATAAACAACAAGTGATTCAATATTTTGAAGCACTGTGTGCTACTATAGGTGATCTACGTCAAGGAATCACTGATTCTTATCTTGACAATCAAGTAGATGAAATGGTAACATTAGTGAATTCAACTTTATATAAATTAAAGTGTCTTAACTAATGACTCGAAACGAATTTAAAAGATATATTAAGGAAGAAATACGTAAAACATTACGTGAGGATTCTGCTACAAAGCTTTATAAAATTGATGGTCTGTTAGTGACAGACACATACATCAAAACACAAACACAGATCCTCTCAGATATTAGATCAATAACTGGAGTTACCACTATTGACGCCAAACAATATACTCCAAATTTACCTACACCAGGACATGATTATAATATTTTAACAGTTAAAATTGATCCTTATCCTTATTTAAAAGCGGGTAAGTTTGATGAAGAAACTGTTAAACAAATTATTGATAATATTTCTAAAATTAGAGGTGTAATTAAATTTAAAGCTGAACCTAAATTATTAAATATAGGTATATAATGACTAAGCTTATAGACATACTTAAACAACTTCTTTTAGAAGAAAAAGCTAAACGGGATAGATGTTTACGTATAGCTGACCGTAAGTTTGATAAACCATCAGCTTATAAATCTGGTGCTGTAGTTAGATGCCGTCAAGGTAAAATTTGGAAAGGTATAAAAGAAGACGAATCACTTCATAAATGGTTTAAACGCTCAGGTACACCTGGTAAAGAAGGTGGTTGGGTTGATTGTAATACTTGTCGAGACGGAAAATGCAAAGCATGTGGTAGAAAAGAGGGTGAAAAACGCTCTAAATACCCGTCATGTCGTCCAACTCCTTCTCAATGTAAGCAACCAGGGAAAGGTAAAAAATGGGGTAAGACCAAATAAAAATTAAATATATATAATCATGGATACAACAGCAGTAGTACCAAATTTTGGAGTTTTCGAGCAATTATCAAACTACGGTGCCTTAGGTCTAATTGTATTAGCTTTAGGAGCAGTTTGTTGGTTTTTTGTTAAACGTAATTTAGATGAACAAGACCGTTTAAGAAAAAAATTGGAGGAAAAAGATAAATGATGAACACTATTCTTTTACAAGTTGAATCGTTTGGTGTATTTGAAACACTCACACAATATGGTGCTTTGGGTGTTATTACACTTGGTTTAGGCGCTGCACTTTGGTTTCTATTAAAGAGACAAATAGCATCAGAAGATAAATTAAAGACTCGTGTAGATGAGTTACAAAAAGAGCTTAATGATTATATTCGTAATGATGCTGCTAATATGAAAGCTGTTCTTGATAACAATACAAAAGCGTTACAAGACTTAAAAGATATTATAATGAGATCAACTTATAATAATAACCGATGAGAAAACAAACATTATTAACTTTTGGAGTCTTATTTAGTGTTTTACTTTTTATTGTCTTTACAATCTTTAGGACAGGCACAGGTCATGTTGAGGTAGTAGAAGACAATGTTCATTTAGTTAAAGTTAACGATAAACTCACTGTTGAGAATAAATCTCTTAAATTAGAGAATGCTGGTTTAAAAAGCGAAAATCTTAATTTAAAACAAGTTAAAGTAAAAAATGAAAAACCAATCCTATCAGCTCCTAAAACCTCTGTTGATAACGATATTATTGATGATGGCATTGCCTTTCAATTCGTTATCCCAACGGAAGTATCCGATAACCAAGATTAATAAGGGCGACACTTTAGTTATTATGAAATTGTCTCAAGCTAGAGACATTAATAATAAATTCGCTAAACTTAAATTATATATTGATAGTTTAAATAAAGTTCATAATGTTAAAGTTGAAGAACTAACTAAAGCTAGTGACTCACTTTTAATACAGAATACTGAGTTACAAGTAGTAGTTGAAAAATCTAGTCTAAAAGTAGATAAACTACAAATAGCTATAAAAGAATTATCCAGTAAAAAATCTTTAATTTGTGGTATTTCATCTGATTATGATACTATATATTATTATGATTTAAATCAAGCTAAAAAATATAAATTAAGAGACTTTAATACTTGGTCTATCCAACCTAATATAGGATTTACCTATGGTACTTTTGATAGAGTAGATAATGATTTATTTGAAACATCTATATCATCTAATTTTGATTTAGGTTTAAAATTAAATAAACAATTATCACCATTCATCTCAACCAATTTAAATTTATATAAAACTAAATTTACTGGCACTGGTAAAAATCTTTTGTATAATACTAAGGTTAATTGGTATGTAGATATTGCTCCTCAATTTCAAATAGGTAATATTAGACTTTTAGATAATTATAAAAATACTCTTTTTTATTTTAGCACAGGTTTAGGTGTTATTAACTTTAAAACAAATGTCACTGCTCCACAAAAAGAATATACTATTGAAAAAACAGATTTAGTTATACCTTTTTATGTAGGAACTAGATATAAAATATCAAATAGAAGTTCTATTAATTTAGAATTTAATTATAATTATTATTTAGGAGATGATTTAGACGGTTACTCTCAATTATACTCAGATAATGATACTTATTATAGAGTTTCTTTAGGTTTTGTTTATCAATTAGGCAAAAAATCAAAACAATCATTAACTTGGTATAATCCTTTTAATGTTAAATATGATGATATTTTTGAAAAAAAAGCTATATCCTTAAACTAAAACATAATACATATGAAAAATTTCTTTATTAACATGCTATCTGGAGATACTGGTAGCGTATCAACTAAAAGAGTAATTGGTTTCTTAGGTTTTTTATTCTTAGCAGGCACTATGACAGCAAATTCATTTTCAACATTAGATGTAGCACCCTCTCCTGAATTAGTAGAAGCAGTTAAGTATATTACTATTGCTGCTTTATTTGGTAATACAGTAGAAAAATTTGCATTTGGAAGTAAAAAATCAGAAGAATAATGACACAATTATCAGCGAACTTAACATTAGTAGAAGTTACTAAATCTAGTACTGCTAAAAGACTTGGTATAGATAACATACCTACAGCAGAACACCTTGCTAACTTAAAACTAGTAGCACAAAATATATTTCAACCAATACGAGAGCATTTTCAAAAGCCAATTAACGTATCTTCAGGATATCGCTCTAAAGCTTTAAATGATGCTACCCCAGGTTCTTCAGCCACATCTCAACACTGTAGTGGTGAAGCATTAGATTTGGATCAAGATAGTATGACTACTGGAATAACAAATAAAATGGTATTTGATTATATTAAGAATAATCTTAATTTTGATCAATTGATTTGGGAATTTGGTGATGATAATAATCCTGATTGGGTTCATGTTTCCTATGAATCTACTGGACGTCAAAGAAAGCAAATTCTTAAAGCAGTTAGAGTAAATGGTAAAACAACTTATAAACCTTGGTCATAATGAAAAAAGATTTTAATGTAACAGATTGGGTATCTAAAAATAGATTAAAAGAACATAAAGGAGAAGAATATCCTCCTTACATGTTTTCTCCAATAGGTTTTGGATGTCATGTTTGTAAGTATTATTATGTTGAAGATGAAAAACATATGTGTTCTAACAAACAATACCAAGACTATAAAGGCACTGCTGAATTAGTAGATGATGAAGGTAATCAAATAAAAGATCCTAGCAAGTGGTGTTCAAATTGGTTTTTACCTAAAGAAGATGAAGCCGTATAAAGATATAGAAGTTACAAACACCTATATTATTCGTGAATTTAATGAAAATATAGATCCAATTGAGTTAATGTGGCATCGTGATAATGAAAACAGAACTGTTGAAATTTTAGGTGAAACCAATTGGAAATTACAACTTGACAATCAGTTACCTACTTCAATGAATCAACCAATTCATATACCTAGACATTTATATCATAGAGTAATTAAGGGAACAGGTAATTTACTATTAAAAATTCATAAATCTTAATTGATTTAACCATATTTATAATTAAACAAAACATTTAAATAATGAATCAAATAACCCAACTTAGACAACTTATTAGAGAATCCATACAAGAATATATCCGTGAAATTGATGAAGCAGGCAACAGAGCTGCTTTAGAAGCTAAAATGACTAAAACTCAAGAAGCTATTGACCTTCGTAAGAAGAAACTCAATATGGAAGGTTTAGATGAAGCTTATCATGATATGATGGATAAAGGTAAGATGAAAGAGATGACATCTGAAATTAAACTTCTTGAAAAATCCATGGCCAAGTATAAAAAATTACTTGAAAAAATGGATAAAAAAGATACTCCTAAGATGGAAGAAATGAAAGATAATAATGTAGATGAAGAAATAATTGATGAATACACAGCTGACCCAACATCTGGGCCTGAGTTAGAAGAAAGTACACTATATGAAGAAGCTTCTTCTGATCCAAAAGTGCAGATGCTGCTAAAAGCACTCAGTAAACTTATCCCAGGTCAAGAAAAAGAATTTTTAGAATTTATGGCTAAAACTTCAAATAGCGGTATGGATTATAGTGAAGCTAGTACTGATGAGTTAGCTAGTAATTTTATTTCTTTTGAAGAAGAAAATAATGATGAAGAATTTACTTCTGAAGTAATGAAAGATGTATTAAAAATATATATTCCTGGATTTAAAAAAGGAGAAGCTATATTTGAGATTAAAAAGAAAAAAATGACAGCTGCTGAAAAAGAAAAGAAAGAAGACATAGTTAAATCTATGAAAAAATCTAAAAGCTTTGGTAAGTCTAAAGAAGAAAAAGCCAAAATGTATGCTACCGCTACTAAATTAGCTACTAAAGAATCAATGAATGAATCATTCATTCGTATGCAAAAATTAGCCGGCATAATTAAATAAATAATATATAGAACAGATTCATTACCTGTTCGGAGAGTCGAATTAAAATTGGAGTAGTGGCCCACCTAAAAAGTGGGCCACCTTCTTTTGGCCTCCATAGAAAAATTTAATATGTTTAAGTATAAAACAAAGGTTATGAATATATTTTATATCAATGAAGATCCGATCAAAGCAGCACAGGAGCTAGCAGATGATCATATCCGTAAAATGCAAATTGAAAGCGCTCAAATGTGTTGTACAGCACATTGGGAAACAGGTGGAGAAGCTCCATACAAACGAGCACATAAAAACCATCCATCAACTAAATGGACTAGAGAATCTATACAACACTATAGATGGCTTGTAGCACATGGTCTAGAAATTTGTAATGAGTTTGTTAAACGTTATGGTAAATCTCATAAAACACAAGAAGTATTAGAGTGGTGCAAAAATAATGAACCTAACATCCCAGATAGTGGATTTAAAGTTCCTCCACAGTGTATGCCTGAAGAATATAAGATGGATGATACATTGGAAGCTTATAAAAAATTTTATATATTAGATAAAGTAGGTATAAAAGGATTAGATTGGAAAAAATTAAATAATAAACCCGAATGGATAAAAAAATAGTAATCATAGGTGCTGGTGTAGCAGGTATTAATGCTGCTACTAAATTAGTGGATAATGGTTATCCTGGAGAATTAATTACAATTATAGATAAAGGTAATGATCCTCATAATCGTTTACCTGAGGAAGTAATGACAGGTATGCTCGGCGCTGGTGGCTGGAGTGATGGTAAATTAACTTACCACACAGCAATTGGAGGTGTATTATCAAAATACTGTGGTGAGGATAAAGCAATGGAATTAATGGATCAAGTTATATCTAACTTTAGACG